>Ga0256839_1000533_pt1 | contig 49061 bp, 46 predicted proteins | sample 354166metaG_FD_185968 | JGI IMG/M metagenome (GOLD analysis project Ga0256839, IMG submission 185968) | Hydrothermal vent microbial communities from Mid Atlantic Ridge, Atlantic Ocean - 354-166 | ecosystem: Environmental > Aquatic > Marine > Hydrothermal vents | place: Atlantic Ocean: Mid... | reverse complement strand
CCGTTATTGCAATCCTAAGAAACCTTCCCGTACTACAACACGCACATAGGGTTACAGCTTGCGGCAGGCGCCTGCGGGTATAGCAAGGCGAGTCTGGTAGTTCTGTGCATTTCAGCTTGTCGGTGGGTGCCATGAAAGGGCGAGTACTGGTTCTAAACCAGGATTACAGTGTGCTTACTGTTTGTAGTGTAGAACGTGCGGTTATTCTGGTCCTGCTGCATAAGGCAGAGGTGGTGGCTGCCCATCCCGGGCGCTTTGTGCGTTCGCCCAGTTTGCAGATACCCTGGCCCAGCGTCGTGCGGCTCAAGTGGTACGTGCGGGTTCCTTACAAGCATATTATGTTGAATCGGAAGAACATTTTGCGTCGGGATGGCTACCGCTGTCAGTACTGTGGGAGGCGGGAAGACCTGACGGTCGACCATGTTATTCCCCGCTCGCGAGGCGGGCGCGACACCTGGGAAAACCTGGTGACGGCTTGTACGCGCTGCAACAATCGCAAAGGGAACCGGACGCCCGAAGAGGCAGGAATGAAGTTACGGGCACGGCCGTTTCGCCCCAGCCATATTATGTTTATCCGGGAATTTGTAGGCACGGTCGATGAGGCCTGGAAGCCCTATCTGTTTATGGCATAACGACGGTCTGCCTGCAAAGAATCCGTAAGGTCAAAAACCGGGAAAGCGTTGGGGCGTTTGGCTCTTATCCCTGCGAATCCAAACGAGAAGGGCTGTCTTGGCAAAGCAATCACTTTTGGTATGGGTTGCCCGGTTGCTCTGGCTGGCGCCCGGGCTATTGTTTGCGCTGGGGGTATATCTGGGATGGTCGGCCTATCGATTATACCATGTCTGGCAGGAAGGCATTCCGGCCATCGCGGAAATCACAGCCCTGGAGATTTCGGCGCGGGTGGACGTGACCTATGACTATGTCAATCTGCGGATTCGACTACCCGATGGACGGGTAGTTGAGCGCAAGCAACTGAGTTTGCCGCATACGCTCGCACCTTTGTTGCGTGGACGTGATTCTATCGAAGTACGGATCCGGCCGGAGAACCCCGAAGATGTGGTGATTGTGGAGCTGGTCCAGACTCAGTGGCGCATGGCCCTGATTCAGGCGATTATGAGCCTGGTAGGAGGAGTCTTCTTTGCAGTGGGCGTGGCCTGGTGGAACCGGCTGCTGCGTCGACGGGGCGATCCGGCCCTGCGGGCACCGGAAGTCTGAACTAACCGACAGCACATCATGGAGCTGACCTCGTGGCTTGAACGCGTGGTCCACGCCATTCGGGCCTGGGAAGCATCCTGGGGATCCTTCGAGCCACATCCCGCCGGGCAGGTACATCCGACCGCGCTGGAGGCTGCGCTGGTGCGTTACCTGGAACGCCTGCGTGGCAACTATCCCTTCTTCCATCCACGCTATGCGGGTCAGATGTTGAAGCCGCCGCATCCAGTGGCTGTAATTGGCTACCTGGCTGCGCAGCTAATCAATCCCAACAATCACGCACTGGATGGGGGGCCGCCTACGGGCGAAATGGAAAAAGAGGTGGTGCGGATGCTGGCGGCCATGCTGCATCTGCCAGAAACCACGCTCGGTCACCTTACCGGCGGGGGAACCATGGCCAACCTGGAGGCCCTCTGGGTGGCGCGCTGTCTGCATCCAGATCGTGGGGTGGCGTTTTCACGGGAGGCGCACTACACACACGCTCGCATGAGCGCTGTGCTGCAACTTGAAGCGGTGGAGGTGCCTACCGATCCCGAAGGACGCATGGACCTGGAGGCGCTCGAAGCAGTGTTGCAGACGGGCCGCATCGGGACCGTCGTGCTGACCGCCGGCACGACGGGACGCGGGGTGGTCGATCCGATTGCCGATGCACTGCCGCTTTGCCGAGCGTATGGCTGTCGGGTCCATGTTGATGCCGCCTATGGCGGCTTCTTTGCGCTGCTGGCCCATGCCGGGGCGCCGGAACTGAGCGAAACAACCCGGCGCCATCTGACTGCCATTGCTGCCTGTGATTCAGTAGCCATTGATCCACACAAACACGGGCTGCAGCCGTATGGCTGCGGGGCCATTCTTTTCCGGGATCCGTCCGTCGGCCGCTTTTACCGCCACGATTCTCCATATACCTATTTCACCTCAGATGCGCTGCATCTGGGAGAGATCAGTCTGGAATGCTCACGCGCAGGAGCAGCGGCCGGTGCGCTGTGGCTCACGTTGCAGGTGCTGCCGCTGGCAGCCGATCGGGGGCTGGGACCCATCCTGGCGGCCTGTCTGCGGGCAGCTCGTCGGTGGGCTGATCTCATGCAAGAAACCGAAACGCTCCGGCCAGTGCAACCGCCTGAGCTGGACATTCTGACGTTCTATCCCGTGCCGGAGACGCCCCGGGCTTCCGCCGTCGACGAGGCCAGCCAACGGCTGTTTCAGGAGGCCATGCAGGATGCCGAAGATCCGGTGTTTCTTAGCGTGTTGCGGTTGCGCACCGAAGCACTGCGCCACCAATGGCCGGCGCTACAACCAGACCGACCGGAAGTTCGCGTGCTTCGAAGTGTCCTGATGAAGCCAGAGCACGAGACCTACATACCGCATCTACATCAGCGGTTGCAACAGCTGGTCCATCGTGTTCGAACGCTTACATGAATATGAGCGACACGGTTGATCGGCTGGTGGGGCGTAATCCGGTGCGTGAAGCACTGGAGAGGCCGGAAACACGGGTAGAAAAAATTTTTCTGCAAGAGGGCACGCGGGGAACGGCGATCGAAGCGATACGGCAGGCAGCGCGTGCTCGTGGCATTCCGGTACATACGGTACCCAGAGCCCGTCTGGATCGGCTGGCGCAGGGGGCAGCACATCAAGGCGTGGTGGCATTTGTGGCACCGGTCGCCTACTGGATGCTGGAGACGCTGTTAGAAGAGGTAGCGCCTTCACCTGAAGTGGTCCAGGCGCGGCAGCCGCTGCTGGTGGCGTTGGACCAGATCGAAGATCCTCACAACTACGGCGCTATCTTGCGGACCGCCGTAGCAGCCGGCGTGGCCGGCGTGCTGGTACCCCGGCATCACATGGCCCCTTTAAATGCTGTTGCGTTGAAAGCGAGCGCCGGTGCGGCTTTGCGGATACCTATCGCCCGCGTGACCAACCTGGCACAGGCACTGGAGACGCTCAAAGTGCACGGATTCTGGATAGCCGGCGCCAGCCCTTCCGGCACAACATCGGTGTGGGAGATGGACTGGCGCCGGCCACTCGTACTCGTGCTGGGCAACGAAGGACGCGGACTTCGCCCCCGTGTAGCGCGGACGTGTGATCTGCTTGTGTCGATCCCGCTACACGGACCCGTTCAATCGCTCAACGTCTCCGTAGCGGCTGGCATTCTTCTGTTTGCCGCCACCCGCTCACGTCACTGACGCGCGCCGTTGCCCCGGTAGACGATCTTCCGAATGGTATCAAATTGCAGATAGGGATACTCTTCCTGGATGCGTTCAATGGCGTCATAAGCTGGTACGTTCTGCGCACGTAATTGACGAAATCGCCTGCGAATCTGATAGTCACGTACGCTTCTGGCATCCAGCAAGTTGTGCTCGACAAGCAACTGATACACTTCGTCACTGATCAGATCAGAGAGCGGGTTGTGGTGTTTGACCAGGGCTTCCATAGGTCCGGCTGTTAAAATGGTTAAAGAAAACCCGGGCACGTATGGCTGCGCGACTATCCAAAGTGTATATGAAAACGAGGTACTCCGCAGAACCAACTGGCTGAACGGTCAAATTTCTGGAATCAATGGAAAGGAGACGCTCCTGATCCGTCGTTTAAGGAGACGTAGAAGGGGCTCGAAATGTGGCCGGAAGCGCTTCTAAATCAGTATCATCCGGTGGACGCCAGTGTCCCCCTTGAAGCAGCAGGCAGAGGAAGCCGACAGCCGTATACAGCACCATCTGGGCTGCATGGGTTAACACCGCATACGTCGCAGCCGGCTCCTGAGGCACGGCAAACAGGTGTACCATGACCTGCACAGTAATGTAGTGATAAGATCCCAGCCCACCAGGAGCAGGAAGCGCTACGCCAACGGCTCCCAGCACAAGTAAAATCCAGGCTTCTGTCCATCCCAGGCCATAGGGGGTCTCCAGGTGTAACAGGCGCAACGGCAGATAGGCCATGCCCCAGTAACAGGCCCACATCAGCAGCGTGCTGAAAAGCAGGGCGATGGGTCGATGGGTACGGTGCACAGTAAATAGTCCGTGTTTGAACGCCTGAAGCGGCGCACGTATCCGCTCGCTGAGGCGCTGCCACAGACGGCTCTGTCGTTTCAGATAAAGGCCAATCCCGGTCAGCACCAGGAAGAGCAGGCCGCCCAGGCTTAACCCTTTCAGCGTGCCCTGCTGCAGCAGGGGCTTTACAAGCAGTTGGTGAAGCTCGACCCAGCGATCCAGGAGGAGGGCCAGTACGCTGAGCAGCGCCAATCCCAGCACCAGCAGGTCCAGGAGTCGTTCGGCTACGACCGTGCCCAGCACACTACTGAGGCGTAGGCCAGCGGTACGGCTCAGACTGGCTGCACGGGCCAGTTCTCCCAATCGAGGCGCCGCATAGTTGACCATATAGCCTATCATTAACGCACGAAAGGCCTGGGCGATGGTAGGGCTATGTTGACCGGCTGTATCGGGCAGCGCCTCCAGTAACAGGCACCATCGCCAGGCACGGACCAGGTGACTCAGCAGCGTCAGGGCAACAAGGGGGGCGAGCCATCGGTAATCGGCTTGCTCCAACTTGTGCCACACTTCCCTCAGATCAACGCCGCGCAGAGCCAGATACAGTAAAAGGCCCCCGAGGGCAAAACTGCCCAGCCGAAAAAGTAGCGTTCGAATCCTGGCAGTACGGTACATGAATTACTGACGGAGATCTACCACCTCAACCCCGTCAGGGGGGTGGAATGTGAACATGTCGGCGGAGAGGGTGGGGTTGACCACCAGATCGGATAATACAAAAGTCATGCGCGTATCATTGACGTCGCGCACTTCGACCCGGGTAACCAGCAGGTCCTGCGCACGCACCCAGAGTACTACTTCCTGAAAGGGGGCATCAGGGCGAAGCGGCTGCAGGTGCAATCGGTAATAAGTCGCGTCTGCCCGTTGCACCGTTTCGCCACCGCTTACTTCATAACGCTTGCGGTAGTGCAGCAGAAATTCGTTCAGCGAAAAGGCGGTTTCGTCAGGTATATAGTCGTTGATAAGCACCTGGCGGGTGTCGTGCAGGTATACCCAGGTGGTACGGCCGTCGGTAACGATGGTCTGCTGGGGGGTTTCGATGCGGTAGCGGTCGCCCTGTAGCCAGATTCTGCCCTGCAGCGTGTCGGGTTGTTCGGCGTAGGGCGTTTGCAAGAGTTGCACGAACGAAGCCTGCAGCGCTTCGATCTGCTGATACCGTGCGCGCAGTTGCTCCATGAGCTGGTGGGCTGTATTCTGTGCCTGGGCCCGCGTGCCCCAGAAGCTGAAGCAGACCCAAAGCCATGCCCACCGCTTAGCGTTGCAGAGGAAACCGGTGAAGTATTTCATAGCGTGCTCCGTCAGGATGCAGATGGCTTTCGTAGAGATAGAAGGCCTGGACCGGAAACGGCGCCAGCGAAAAATTGCGATGTCGTTGAAGAAATGCGCGCACTGCAGTGGCCGGAACTTGCTTCAGGCGAGCCAGGGTAATATGCGGGCGGAAGGGACGGGCCTCGGGTGTAAAGCCCAGATCGACCACATGCCGTTCGATTTCGGCCTGAAGCGTGTGCAATTCCGGAATCGGATCGACCGCTGCGGCCAGCACGCGCGGACGCGCTGGCGAAGGCAACGCAATCAGTCCCCGGGGAGTCAGCTCAAACGCCGGTGCTTCGATTCGGGCCAGCGTTTGGATCAGTTCGGGCAGCCGTGCTTCTTCGACGGGCCCTAAGAAACGCAAGGTCAGGTGAAACTGGTTGGGCGTTGCCCAGCGCGCCTTCCAGGAAGGATTGCGCAGGGTATAGAGCTGGTGCCGATGATCTTCGGGAAGGTCCAGGGCAATAAAAAGACGCAACATGGAAAGCTGGAAGCTTGAGCGCGTCGTTTCCGGTGGGCAAACCGGGGTCGATCGTGCGGCGCTCGACGCTGCGCGGGCGTCCGGGGTTCCCATCGGCGGCTGGTGTCCTCGAGGAAGATGGGCCGAGGATGGCCCGATTCCCGATAGCTATCCACTTCGGGAGACGCCGTCGCCAGATCCAATCGTCCGCACGCAATGGAACGTGCGCGACAGCGATGGTACGCTCATCCTACATCCAGGTGGTCCGCTTCGAGGTGGCACAGCACAGACCGAAGGGGCTGCACAGCAACTGGGAAAGCCCTGTCTGGTGCTGACGCTGGATCGTCCCGTTTCGGAGCTGGTCGCGGAGATTCGTCGCTGGCTTGAGACGGAAAAGATTCGCGTGCTCAACGTGGCCGGGCCGCGCGAAAGCCAGGCAGCCGGTATTTATCGCCAGGCCTATGAGGTGCTGGTCGCGCTGTTTCGCTCGTTAGCGGCGCGTGCAGAGCGGCGATAATGGGGCCACTGGCTGCCAAGCGCTTCGCCACGGGCCACACGCCGGGCTGCCCGCAGGAACAGGAAAATGCTGGCTCCCGTGCACAGCAGCACGAACACCAGCATGGGAATCCAGAGCGGTGCCTGCGCATCGCCCTGACGTGCCAGAATGTGGGGATAGCGGATCGCCTTGTCGGCCAGCCAGAGGGCAATGCCCAGTCCGAGCACCCCGAATAGCAGGGCAGCGCCGCGAAGCAGGCGTATGGTCTGGCGTACTTCAGGCGAGGACATCGATGGGTTCGGTCAGGCGTACAGGAATCCCGGCACGATGCAGGTAAGCTTTAGCCTCCTGGATCGTATAGAGGCGGAAGTGAAAGATGGAGGCGGCCAGGACGGCATCGGCCTGGCCTTCGACGAACGCCTGGCGCAGGTGCTCCAGCGTCCCGGCGCCGCCGGAAGCAATGACCGGGATCGAGACGCGCGTGCTGATGGCCCGTAGCAGCTCCAGATCATAGCCATTTTTTGTGCCGTCTCGATCCATCGAAGTAACCAGGAGTTCGCCGGCGCCACGTGCCTCGGCTTCCTGCGCCCACGCAACAGCGTCGATCCCGGTAGGATGGCGCCCGCCGTGCGTATAGACTTCCCAGCGCGGAGGATTATTCGAGACGCGCCGGGCATCGATAGCTACCACAATACACTGGCTGCCAAAAGCTTCAGCGCCTGCTGTAATCAGCTCAGGTGAGCGAATGGCGGCCGAATTGATCGACACCTTATCAGCACCTGCCTGGAGCATAGCCCGCATGTCTTCAAGCGTCCGTAGGCCACCGCCTACGGTCAGCGGAATGAACACCTGGTCGGCTGTGCGCCGCACTACCTCGTGCATGATTGCCCGGCCTTCATGGGTCGCCGTAATATCCAGAAAGACCAGCTCATCAGCACCGGCTCGATCATAAAAACGGGCCTGTTCGACCGGGTCGCCAGCATCGACAAGGTCCACAAAGTTTACCCCTTTGACCACACGGCCCCGGTCGACGTCCAGACAGGGGATGAGGCGGCGAGCCAGCGGCATGTACGCTACTCCGTGGTTGGCAGCTTAATTTTGCGCTTCAGGGGAGCCGTTGAAAAACGACTCAGATCTACTTGTTCCTTCTCGTGCCAGCACCAGAACTGCTGGCAGGGGAATCGATTTTCATAGAGAGCTCGGCCGATGATGACCGAATCAACCCGGTAGGGCTCCAGTTCCTGCAATCGCATCAGGTCGCGGTAGCCGCCCACCCCTCCCGATGCGGTGATCCGTGCTTTCTGCAGGTGCAGGCCCAGTGTGCGGTACATGTCAACGTTAGGGCCTTCAAGGGTACCATCGCGGCTGATGTCTGTATAGACAAAGCGCCGCACGCCACGCCGCTCCATGTCGAGTGCCAGCTCGATGGCATCGACGCCCGTGCCCTCAGTCCAGCCCTGCACGCGCACTTCGCCGTCGCGAGCATCGATACCTACCACAACGCGGCTGCATCCGTAGCGCGCAATCGCCTCTGAGACCATATCCGGCTCACGGACGGCCACCGTGCCCAGCACCACCCGGTAGACCCCCTGCTGCAACAAGCTTTCGATGTCGTCGAGCGTTCGGATACCACCTCCCACCTGGATCGGAATGTCCAGCGCACGACAGATCGCACCGATTACTTCACGATTATGTCCCTGGCCGCGCGCTGCATCCAGATCCACGACATGAAGGACCCGGGCGTTCTGTACCCGCCACAGGCGGGCCATTTTGACCGGATCGTCGAAGTAGATCATCTCCCGTTCATACGACCCCTGATAAAGGCGCACGCAACGCCCGCCGCGGATGTCGATGGCCGGAATGACCAGAAGCATGGTCCAGATCCTGAGTGCGTTTCGGGTTATGGTTTGTAAAGCCTGTTCATTCAGATAGATCCAGAAAATTTTTTAAGATCTGGAGGCCATGCTGCTGGCTTTTTTCGGGATGAAACTGTACGCCGAAGACATGGGCGCGTCCGACAATAGCGGGAAAGGAGATGCCACCGTAGGTGGTAGTGGCCAGTACGTCGTCGGCGTTGGCGGCGACGGCATGGTACGAGTGTACAAAGTAAAAATAGGCGCCCTCCGGGATGCCTTTAAGCAGAGGAGCGGGCTGCTCATAGGTGATCGTGTTCCAACCCATATGGGGCACCTTCAGACGTTGACCATCCGGTGTGGTATCAGGAAAGCGTACAACACGTCCCGGTAGCAGGCCGAGTCCTTCGTGCCGGCCGTGCTCTTCGCTTTCCTCGAAGAGTAGCTGAAGCCCGGCGCATACACCCAGCAGCGGGATGCCTCGGCGAACCGCTTCGTGGATTGGTGTGATAAGTCCGCGGCGGCGGAGTTCGTTCATGCAGGCTCCGAAAGCACCAACGCCGGGCAGTACCAGTCGGCGCGCCTGCAACAGGTCCTCGGGCTGATCGGTGCGCAGCACTTCGGCGCCGATGGCCTGGAACGCCTTTTCCAGCGAGCGTAGGTTGCCAATTCCATAGTCGATGAGGGTGACCATAGAGTGGCTCAGTCGTGATGGTTAAGCTGACTTAACTCCTGCGAGCGGCGCGTGGCCGTAGCGACCGCGTTGATCAGCATGGTCCGCAGGCCATGTGCTTCAAGCTCGGCGACCGCCGCAATGGCTGTGCCGCCCGGTGTAGTCACTTCGTCGCGTAGGATGGCTGGATGACGGCCGGTCTCCAACACCAGCTTGGCTGCGCCGTAGACGGTCTGTGCGGCCAGCCGGAGGGCCACCGGCCGGGGCAGTCCTTGCTTCACGCCAGCATCGGTCAGTGCTTCAATAAACATGTACACATAGGCCGGACCACTTCCGGAAAGGCCCGTGACCGCATCCATCAGATACTCGGGTACAATCTCGACGGTACCAACAGCTTCAAAGATCTGCCGGCACAGTTCCAGATGGTCCGGCCGGGCATGGGCACCGGCAGCCAGCGCCGTGGCCCCCTCATCGACCAGGGCCGGTGTGTTGGGCATGGCCCGCACCACCGGCAGGGGGCGCCCTAAAAGCCGTTCAATGGTGGCCATGGTCACGCCGGCCAGCACCGAAAGAATCAGCACCTCGGACTGCACATGCGCCCGAATTTCTTCGATTACTGCCCGGGCGTTCTGGGGCTTGACAGCCAGCACTATCAGCGAGGCATCGCGCACAGCCAGCAGATTGTCCGTGGTAGTCTGGATGCCCGGAAACTCTTCCCGGAGGGCCTCAAGGGCAGCCGGGTTGCGCCGCGTGGCCCGGATCTGCTCGGGGGCCAGCTCATGACCGCGCAGCAGTCCCCCGATCAGGGCACGTCCAATATTGCCAGCACCAATGATAGCAATGGTCTGATGGGCCAGTTGCAGGGCCGTACTCATAGGATGCCTTTGGTTGAAAGTATCGGACCAAAGCGTACGTCGCGTTGCACAGCTTCACGCAATGCCCGCGCAACAGCTTTGAAGATGGCCTCAATCTTGTGATGCGTGTTTCGACCGTAAAGCACCTGAATGTGGAGGTTGCAGCGTACCTGCTCTGCGAAGGTATACCAGAAGTGCGGCACCAGCTCGGTGGCCAAGTCACCGACCGTCGGTCGATCAAAATCGGCGGCAAACACGAAATAGAAACGGCCAGAGAGATCCACAACGACCCGGGCCAGCGTCTCGTCCATTGGCACGTAGGCGTAGCCGTAGCGGGCGATGTAAGCCTTGTCGCCCAGGGCCTCGGCAAAAGTCTGGCCCAGCGTGATCGCGACATCTTCAACCGAATGATGCTCGTCCACGTGCAGATCACCCCGGCACCGAACCATCAGATCGAAGCCGCCGTGGCGTGCCCACAGCGTCAGCATGTGATCTAAAAAGCCAACGCCGCTCTGACAGTCCGCACGGCCCGTTCCGTCAAGCGTGAGGGAGACCTCAACGTCGGTTTCGCCGGTAGTGCGGCGTCGGGAAGCCGTACGGGGCGTAAAAGTAGGTGCGGCATCCATCGAACCGAAGGGCTGATTCGAGCGTTCCGCTACGCACTGTTTGCCCGCTATCAAACGGGCTCCCCAAATTTCTTAAAGTTTGGAGCGCTGCGCTACCGTATATCCGGGAATTCGGCGATTTTCTCAAAAAACGAAATTTCGTATGGACGAAACCCAATTCAACCGTATTCTGGTAACAGCAGCCCTGCCGTATGCCAACGGCCCCATCCACATCGGGCACCTGGCCGGGGCCTACCTGCCGGCCGATCTGTACTGCCGCTACCAGCGCCTGAAAGGACGTGATGTGTTGTTTATCTGTGGATCGGACGAGCTGGGCGTGGCCATCCTGATGCGGGCCCTCGAAGAGGGCACGACACCGCAGGCCATCGTGGATCGCTACCATCCCATGATCCGAGATAGCTTCGCCCGCTTTGGGATGAGCTTCGATTACTATGGTCGAACGACTTCACCCGTGCATTTTGAAACAAGCCAGGACTTCTTCCGGCGACTGGACGAAAAAGGCGTATTCAAGCTGAAAACCGAACAGCAGCTTTACGATCCAGAGGCCGGTATTTTTCTGGCCGACCGGTTTGTGCGGGGCACCTGTCCGATCTGTGGCTACGAAGATGCCTACGGCGATCAGTGCGAACGCTGCGGCTCGTCGTTGAGCCCGGCCGACCTGATCAACCCGCGCAGCGTGCTCTCTAACGCTACGCCTGAGTTCCGGGAGACTACGCACTGGTACCTGCCGCTGGGCGAGTTTCAGCCCCGACTCGAAGCCTGGATCGCCACGCATCCGGAATGGAAACCCAACGTACTGGGACAGGTGCGGAGCTGGCTCCAGCAGGGGCTGCACGATCGGGCCGTCACACGCGACATTCCCTGGGGCGTCCCGGTGCCGGAAGATGTCGCTCGGCGACATGGCATCTCGGCCGAAGGCAAGGTGCTCTACGTCTGGTTTGATGCTCCCATCGGCTACATCTCGGCTACCCGCGAATGGGCGCAGCAGCAGGGCGATCCAGAAGCCTGGCGACGCTACTGGCAGGATAAGCGCACGCGGCTGATTCATTTTATCGGGAAGGATAACATCGTCTTTCACTGCCTGATGTTTCCCGCCATGCTCATGGCACATGGCGAATTCGTTCTGCCCGACAACGTGCCCGCCAACGAATTCCTGAATCTCGAAGGCCAGAAACTCTCGACCAGTAGGGGATGGGCCGTCTGGCTTCATGAATACCTGGAGGAATTCCCGCCCGACCTGCTTCGCTACGCGCTGGCGACAATGCTGCCCGAAACACGTGATGCCGACTTTAGCTGGAAGGAATTTCAGCAGCGCGTCAATGCAGAGCTGGCCGACATTCTGGGCAACTTCGTGCACCGCACGCTGACCTTTGCCCGGCGTTTTGCTGATGGGCAGGTGCCGCCACTTCGTAATCTTCGGCCCGTGGATGAAGAAGTGCTGCGGGAGCTGGCCACTTTCCCGGAGCGCATCGGTGCGGCCTACGAACAGTTTCGTTTCCGCGAAGCTGTGCAGGAGACGATGAACCTGGCACGGCTGGGCAACAAATACTTCAACGACACCGAGCCCTGGCATACGCGCAAAACCGATCCGCAGGCCTGTGCCAATACGATCCATATCTCGCTGCAGATCTGCGCAGCCCTGAGTATTCTGATGGAGCCGGTGCTGCCGTTTGCCGCGGCCCGGCTGCGTGAGATGTTGCGGCTCGAAGGCGTGCGTCCCAGCACGCCGGGCGGGGAGGGCTCGCTGGGATGGGACGACGCCACCCGACCGCTGCTACCCGAGGGCCACCAGATCGGCCAGCCAGAAATTCTGTTTACCAAGATCGAGGACACAGTGATTGCGCAGCAAATAGCCCGACTTGAAGCACGGGCACAGCAGGCAGCCGCGCAGACCGATGGTCCACCCTACGCCCCGCTCAAACCAGAGATCCTCTACGATGACTTCGATCGGTTGGACCTCAGGATCGGGCTGGTGCGAAAGGCCGAACGGGTACCAAAATCTAAAAAACTACTGCGGTTGGAAGTAGACCTGGGCTTTGAAAGGCGGCAGATTCTGGCCGGCGTGGCCGAGCAGATGACCCCCGAAGAGCTGGAAGGGCGACGGGTCGTGGTGGTGGCCAACCTGAAGCCGCGCAAGATGATGGGGCTCGAGAGCCAGGGCATGCTACTCATGGCCGAAGACCGGGAAGGCCGGTTGGTACCTGTCACCGCTGAAAGCGAACCCGGCGCCGTTGTGCGCTGAATTCATCGAAGTGGAAACCCGGCTACTTTGCCGGATCAGGTGCCTGTAAGTCGGTGGCTACGCAGCATGTTGCCGCTGGCAAAAAGCTGGCGGAGAGGCCGAGCACAATGATGGGGTTTGCCCCTCCTGTCCCCCTCTCCAGTAGGGAGGGGAACCTTGAGATACACGCGAACCTGCACTCGACAGCTTTGCCAAATTTGAAATAGTCCGGAAATCAGAAAAGCCGCTCCCCCTTGAGGGGGAGTCGTCTGAAGGATGTAGGGGGTGTTAGTTGGAAGGCAGCGTTGCGGTGGCAGCGCAGCGCTTGGGTTGGCGTGGTGGGATGGTTAGCCCCTCCCCCTGTCCCCCCTCCCCGGTGGGGAGGGGGGACCTGGTAAAGACCGTTTCGCCTGGTAGCTACGCTGTCACGTTACCATCCACACGGCTTGGCCAGAATAAATCCGCCCCCCCTCCCAATGGGAAGTAGGAACTCAAGGAAAAAACGCTGCCAGAAGGCCGACAGTCACGCCGAAATACGCGTTACGTTGCTGAACCAGAAAATCTGCTTCCCCTCTCAAGGGGGGCTGGCTCAACGGGCCTGAGGAGATCCTTTATCCCGGACAAGGCGCCAACGTACGGGACGGTGGCGATAAAAGTTGAATTATGGGCCTTTCTTGGAGGAAAGGGCATTAGAGATATAGGCCTGCTACTCGGTGGCCCCGCTGGAGGCGACTATGGCCCGGAAATTAGAAGATCCACTTTCCGGGCAAGGAGGAGCTGGCGGAGAGCGGCGGAAGGTGTGTGCTTGCCAGGAGCATTGGACAGTATCCTTGCCTGGTGGAGGGATAGGGAACGCCTGGGAAAAAGCCTACTGGAAATCAGCGACTTTTTGCAGACGCTGGTGAAGCATTGCCCCGGAGAACATGGAACAGTTCACGTGCGGTAGAGCCAGGGGGCAGGTGAAAGGGCGAGAGCAACGTGCGGGTAAAAACAGGATGAGTCTTTCTGCTTTCCCGGGACAAGGCCATAGAAAGCGAGGCAGGAGACTGTTACCCTCAGGCGACCAAGGTAGGTGTCTCTTGCGTTTTCACCGCTGTATCTGACAGGAGTTCATTGCATTTGTCTTTTCTTTTTTAGGATAAAAGAATACTGCATCTTATTTTATTTTTTGTTCATGCAAATGTTACAATTTTCTCGGGGCAGGTTGTTGATTTAAAGATACAGAACACTTTTTTTGAGAAGCACATTTGCGGTTAATCAGGAAAGCAAGATGCAGGATACGCGGACGTCGTTATCGGTTATGCGCGTGATGCTTCAAATGGGGCTGGTTGTATTGCTGGGGATGCCTGTGGTAGCCTATCTGTGGGAGACGCTTAACCAGCTCATGGCGCTGCATGTGAATCCGACACGCCTGCTGATTTCATTACCACTGCTGGTTGTCTTCATTGTGTGGTTGCGGTGGGTAGCCCGGCAGGCGCAGCGCTGGATGGAAGTGGAAGCTTGAAATCCATTGCACCAACTTTAACCTGGAAGGGGCTATGGCAGAACTGCAACAGAAAAACCCTGAATCTGCTTCGCCAGAGGAACCGGATGTGCGAGGCACTCTCTTTCTGACCATGCTGTTTCTGGCAATGGTCGTAGGGTTCTGGGTCATTGTCTACTATTTGCTGTTAAACCGTTGAAGCCATGAAAGTACATACTTACGAACGGGCTTTCATGACGCTGGGCGGTATGCTGTTGGTGCTGTGTATGGCCGCGCTCGTCTATGCCACGGTCGCCATGGGCATTCACCTGCCCGGGCGTGCCGGCGAGATTGAGCCGGGCAAGGTCTTCACCACACCGCCCTTTGACAATCCGGGCGTCCATCAGACGGGCCCCAATCAATATGATGTGGTCATTATCGGACAGGCCTGGCGTTTCCATCCAATGGAGATTCGCGTGCCGGTTGGCGCCGAGCTCAACTTCATTGCAACAACTTTTGACGTGATTCACGGCTTTCACATTGAAGGAACGCGCGTCAACATGATGCTCATCCCCGGTCAGATTTCGCGGCTGACCTATCGGTTTCGGAAGCCGGGGGAATATTTGATTATCTGCCACGAGTACTGTGGCGCCGGGCATCACAACATGTATGGAAAAATCATTGTCGAATAAGCCATGGCAGAGCATATTGCAGCTTCCACGCCGGTCGTGGCCGATCCAACGCCGTTTACGCTACCGGAGACGCAGCAACGTGTGCTGCGCTGGACGCTTTATGTGGGCTATGCCGCTTTAACGGCCGGTATCTTTCACGGACTGGCACAGGCGCTTTCATACGCCGGTATTGACATCCTGGGCTTCTTTCCGGCTCTGAGGAGTTACTACCAGGGGCTGACGGCTCATGGAGTAGCTAATGCCATCATCTTTACCTTTGCTTTTTCCAATGCTTTTTTGCCGCTCATGGTGGCGCGGGCCCTCTCGCGTCGCTTAGACGAGCGGCTGCTGTGGGCCAGTTTCGGCACATTGGTACTGGGTAATCTGCTTGTGATCTACGCGGTGGTCACGAACAAGGCCAGTGTGCTCTACACTTCGTATGCGCCGCTGCAGGCCCACTGGACCTACTATGTGGGACTGGTCTTTGTCGTGATCAGCACCTGGCTGGCGCTGATGAACATGCTGCTGATCTGGCGCGGCTGGAAGCGTGACCATCCAGGCGTGCGGATGCCATTGCTGGCGCACATCTCGATTGTCTCCTATGTGATGTGGTTTCTGGCCTCGTTGCCTATTGCGGTCGAGTTCCTTTTCTTCCTGATTCCCTGGTCACTCGGATGGGTGGAACGGACCGATCCGCTTTTGACGCGCACGCTCTTCTGGTTCACCGGCCATGCCATCGTATATGCTTGGCTGCTGCCGGCCTACGTGTCGTGGTATGCGTTGGTACCGCGCCAGGCGGGGGGTAAGGTTATCAGCGATTCCCTGACGCGCCTGGTGTTCATTCTCTTTCTGCTTCTGTCGATTCCGACGGGCTTCCATCACCAGTACACCGACCCTGGCATCCATGAGGGACTCAAGTTCGTCCATGCCATTTTGACCTTTGGCGTCTTTTTCCCGAGCCTGATCACCGCCTTCAGCGTGATGGCCTCGCTGGAGATGGGGGGGCGGGCGCATGGTGGACGTGGCCTGCTGGGATGGATTCCGAAGCTGCCCTGGGGCGATCCATCGTTGTCGGCGCAGCTACTGGCTATGATCACGTTCGTCTTCGGCGGGATCACAGGGCTGATTAATGCTTCCTTCACGATGAACCAGGTCATTCACAACACGACCTGGGTGCCGGGACACTTCCACATGACCGTTGGAAGTGCCGTGGCCATGACCTTCATGGGCGTGGCCTACTGGATGGTGCCCTATCTGACCGGCAAGAAGCTCTGGGGACGTAAGGTGGCACTGGCTTCGAACTGGATCTACACAATTGGTCTGTTGATCTTTTCCCGTGGGATGATCTCCGCCGGTCTGGAGGGCATGCCGCGTCGGACGTTCCTGGTGCAGGCACCCTACATGGATCCTGACTGGCTTGTCGGGCGCGTACTGACCGGCGTGGGGGGTACGCTCATGTTCGTGGGCATCGCGCTATTCTTCGTGGTGATCATCATGACCATCTGGAAAGGCAAAGCGGGCGAAGGACCAAAAGACATCCCCTGGTCCGAAACCCTGATCGAGCCCGCTAAAAATGGCTGGGCAATGCGCCTGGATCGGATCGGCTTCTGGGTGATCGTGGCCATTATTCTGATCGTGATCGCCTACGGGCCATTCTTCCTCAGCTACCTGCCGCCCAACTACGTCTCACCAGGCTTTCGGATTTACTGAGGTAGATCTGGTAGTACGGAAGCGGGGCGGGCTATTGGCTCGCCCCGCTTTGTTTTAGACATACGGGTTGATAACTTGAAGGGATACAGAGACATTTGGAGTGCTGGCATGGTATTGAATGGTATATTGCTTCGCAAAGTGCGCGTCATTGAACAGGTGATTGCCGAGTTGCAATCGCTGGTGCCGCTTTCGGTCGAGCAATTGCAGGCCGACTGGAAAATTCAGTGTGCGGTGGAGCGAAATCTCCAGATTGCCATTGAAGCCATGATCGATATTTGCCAGCGCATTCTGAGCGTGAAGGGCCAGACACCCGCATCGACTGCGGCTAAGGCAATAAAGCGCTGCGTGCAGCTGGGGGTACTTTCGAATGAACATCCTTACCGGCGCACGGTGCAATTTCGAGATTTTATGGTGCATCCGTATGAGGAGATAAGCCCCAATCTGCTCTGATTGATCTGGTCAATCAGCGGTTAGGCGATTTTCATCAGTTCGTTCGCGAAGTACAGGCCTATGTCTCCGGTTGATTTCAAGGCCATCGAACAGGTGCTGGCACGTGATCCAAATGTGCTGGCTGGCTGGGTATTTGGTTCGGCTCGGGAAGGAACGGTGCGTGCGGACAGTGACCTGGACATCGGAGTGCTGGTGAAGCATCCACAGGCATGGGATACGTTGGCTGAGCTGCGAGCCAGCCTACAGGAAGCCATCGGCGTCGATGCTATTGATCTGGTCGTGCTCAACGGGGCACACCCATTGCTGCAGTTTGAGGCGATTTCAGGCAGGGAGGTCTGGTGCTACGACCGTGACCGCGTGGCTACTTTCGTCATGCACGTGGCGCGTGCCTACGAGGACGCGCTGATCCTGCTGCAGCGGGGCTCCGAATGAAAAAGGATTCGTAATGCCTCAGGAGCAGCGGGTACCCGTAATCGGGCAAGTGGGTGGGCTGATGTGGTGCAGATGGCCGTAGGTGATAGCAGCGGGCACTTCGTCGAAGGATATAGCGTTTCCTTTCGGCTTGAATAACTGCGATCCGAGGAGCTGCGTACGAACCCATGAGCACCTATAAATCCTCCGAACAGATTCGGCAGTCGTTTCTGGACTTCTTCCGAGAGAAGGGGCACGAGATCGTCCCGAGCGCCCCACTGGTGCCGCAGAACGATCCCACCCTGCTGTTTACGAATGCAGGGATGAATCAGTTCAAAGATGTGTTTCTGGGCACCGGTACCCGGCCCTATAAACGGGCGGCCAATACGCAGAAATGCCTGCGCGTATCGGGCAAGCATAACGATCTCGAAGAGGTGGGGCACGACACCTATCACCACACCTTCTTCGAGATGCTGGGCAATTGGAGCTTTGGCGATTACTTTAAGCGAGAGGCCATTCGCTGGGCCTGGGAGCTGCTTGTCGAACGCTGGGGCCTGGATCCCGACCGGCTCTATGCGACCGTTCACGAAGGGGATGAGACGCTGGGACTGGAGCCCGACACCGAAGCAGCCGAGCTCTGGAAGTCGGAAACGTCCATTGATCCTTCGCACATCAAGTTCTGTCCGACCAAAGATAACTTCTGGATGATGGGCGATACGGGCCCGTGCGGTCCCTGCAGCGAAATTCATATCGACCTGCGGCCTGATGAAGAGCGGCGGCGCGTGCCGGGAATTGAGCTGGTCAACGCCGATGATCCACGGGTAATCGAGATCTGGAATCTTGTTTTCATCCAGTATAACGCCCTGCCGGATGGGCGCCTGGAGCCGCTCAAGGCAAAGCATGTCGATACCGGCATGGGCCTGGAGCGCATCGTGGCCGTGCTTCAGGGAAAGACTTCGAACTACGACACAGACCTGTTTGCCCCGATCCTGCAACGCGCGGCCGAGCTCTCGCCGCGTGATGAAGTGCGCGGCTACGACGACATTCGCGTTTCAGATGAACGGGAACGGGAGCGTATCCGGGTGGCGCTGCGCGTGGTAGCCGACCACATTCGGGCTATTGCCTTTGCGATTGCCGACGGTGTGGTGCCGGGCAACACGGGCCGTGGCTACGTTATCCGGCGCATCCTGCGGCGAGCCGTGCGTTACGGCTATCAGACCCTGGGCTTTCGCGAACCTTTTCTTCACCGACTTGTTGAGCCTCTGTCCTACAAAATGGGCCATGTTTTCCCGGAGATTGAGCGGCATCGCTTCTATGTAGAGCGCGTCATCCGGGCCGAGGAGGAAAGTTTCCTGGCCACACTGGGCACCGGACTGGCTTTCTTCGAGCGGCTACTACCCTATCTGAAGGCGGCTGCCGAGGGCCGTCCGATTGAGGCCATCCGGGCCGACCTGTTGCGCGACAGCCAGGCGCTCGACCTGTTGCAGAAGGCATACGTAGATACGTCTGATCGGACCGCCATCGTCGAGGCCTTTCTGAAAAGTGCGGCAGAAAAGAACGTACCCGGTGAGGTGGCCTTCCTGCTGCATGACACCTACGGCTTTCCGATTGATCTGACGCAGCTTATGGCCCGCGAAGAAGGACTGGGCATCGACATGGCGCGTTACGAGGAGCTGATGCAACGCCAGCGCGAACGGGCCCGGGCGGCCTCTACCTTCGGCGCCGTTGTGTTGACGGCCGATGAGGAAGCGTCCGGATGGCAGCGCATCAGCGAGGGCGAAGACTCCGTCTTTGTGGGCTACGACACGACGCGTGTTGAGGAGGCGCACATCCGGGCCGTGCGTACGGTCGAGACGTCTGAAGGCGCGCAGCACGAACTGGTGCTCGACCAGACGCCGTTCTATGCGGAGAGCGGCGGACAGGTGGGCGACACCGGGGTGTTGCGCGTAGGGGATGAGGAGATTCGCGTGCTCGACACGCAGAAGCTCGGCCACCACATCGTCCACTACGTGAATCGGCTGCCAGCGGAACTGGATGCACCGGTCGAAGCGGTGGTAGATGCCGCGCGTCGCAAACGCATTGAAAAGCACCACACTGCCACCCATCTGTTGCATGCTGCGCTGCGTGAAATCCTGGGAGCGCACGTGCAGCAGAAGGGTTCGCTGGTGGCGCCCGATCGGTTGCGGTTTGACTTCAGCCACTTCGAACGTGTAACGCCCGAGCTGTTGCGTCAGATCGAAGCCCGCGTCAACGAGGTTATTCAGCGCAACGTGCCCCGTATCGAAGAGCGTGATGTGCCTTTCGAAGAGGCCATTGCACGGGGGGCTATGGCGCTTTTCGGTGAAAAGTACGGCGACCGTGTGCGTGTGATTACCTTCGATCCGAACTTTTCCATGGAGCTCTGTGGGGGCACGCACGTGGCAGCGACCGGTGAGCTGGGTGTGTTCCGGATCATCTCCGAAGGATCGGTTGCTTCGGGCATCCGGCGGGTGGAGGCCCTGGCCGGTCAGGACGCGCTCGACTGGATCAACCGACAGCTCACTGAGCTGGAGCAGGCACGCGCGCAGTTCAAGAGTCTGCAGCGTCCGCTTGATGAAGAGATCGCAGCCTTGCTGGAAGCACAGCGTCGGTTGGAAAAGGAGCTGGCCGCACTCCGACGGGAGCAACAGAAGGCTCGTCTGGCTACGCTGGTCGAACAGGCGCATCGGGTGAACGGGTTGCGTGTGGTGACGGGCGAACTGGAGGCCCTTTCGATGGACGAGCTGCGTGAACTGGTGCAAACGCTCAGGAGTCAGCTTGGCCGAGAAGGGGTCGCCGTGCTGGGCACCACCGATCCGGAAAAGCGCAAGGTATATCTGGCCGCAGCCGTGACCGATGATGTGGTCGCGCGTGGCTTGGAGGCCGGGCGGCTGGTTGGCGAAGTGGCCCGCATCGTCGGGGGCGGCGGAGGAGGACGCCCGACGTTGGCTACGGCCGGGGGACGTCAGCCCGAGCGGCTCCACGAGGCACTTGAGGCAGTGCCACGTCTGGTCCAGCAAATGGTTGACTAAGTGTCCCCTGGTATGTCCGGCCCCGAACCCGTCGATCCCGCGCCGACGCTTGGCTATCTGCCTTGTTGTGTGGAAGGGCCGACAGCTTGGCTGCCAAAAGCCGCCTATGCCCTTCGGATGTTGTTGCTGCCGCTGGGATGGACGCCGCGTTGGGTCGATCGCCTCACGCTAAAGGCACTGGGCACAGGGATCTATTACGGTCCAGAAGCCCGGGGATGGCCGGAAGGCGTGCTGTCCCTGCCACTGCACGAGACAACGCTGGCCTATTTCGCGGCCATGCGTCCCTATGCAGCCGGACGTGTGCGCTGGCGGTGGAACGGCACAGAGTCCTGGCCAGCGCTTTTTGGGAGTCCGGATGGGAGCGCGGACGACCCGGTTGCTTCCGTGTTTTTCTGGCTCTCCGGCTGGCAGGAACATACGCAGCGTATGCGGGACGAGCATGGGCGCGTCCGCTATGCTGACACGCTTCAGGCGGCGCTGGGAATTGCAACTCGGCCACCTGTCGAAGCAACGCGCACGGCGCTGGCTCGGGCGCTGGAGCGGTGCGGTCTGCGGGTGCGCCTCCGCCGATGGCGCGATCGTGCCTGGGCCTGCTGCCCTACTATTGACATCGACTACATGCGCAAGTGGCGGCCGGGTATTCTCTATCGAGAGTTTTTCCAATATCCGGTTCAAAACCTTCTCCGACAACCTCTGAGCGCGCGCCTGAAGCGGTTGATCGGCGTAACAGGCGAAATACTGAGCCGCAGCGATCCGTTTCGTGCCGCTTTCTGGCGTATTGTGGAGCAGATCCGGGCATCAGGAGCCGGAACCTTCTTCTTTAAAACAGGGGCTACCAGCCCGCATGACGTGCGCTATCGGCCGGGACGCCTGCTGCGCCGATGGTTTCGTGTGCTACAGGCGTCCGCCATGGAAATCGGCTTGCATCCGAGCTATCATGCGGCCACGCATCTAGGGCATCTGCTGCGTGAACGCGATCGGCTGACGGCATTGCTGGGGCGGCCGCCGCTTTCAGTGCGCACGCACTACCTTCGCTGGGTAGAACCGACAACGCCCCGGATGTTGGCAGCGGCCGGTTTTCGGATCGACAGTTCACTGGGCTGGCCCGATCACGAGGGGTTTCGGCGGGGTACCTGTCTGCCGTTTCAACTGTTTGACGTGCAGGCCAACGCACCGTTGCCGCTCTGGGAGCTGCCGCTGGCCGTGATGGAGTCGGTGCTGTTCGTGCGACGCGGACTGACGCTCGACGCAGCCACTCGCGCCACAGAAGTGCTGCTCAACGTATGCCGACGGTATGGCGGCCTGTGCGTAGCCCTCTGGCACAACACGCTCTGGGATGAACGCGATTTTCCCGATTGGGGCGCTCACTTTGAACACACACTGCGGCAGGCCGAGAATCAGGGAGCTTTGATCGTAGATCTACAATCGGCGATTAAGTCCTGGCATTGAGTGATTAAGGCTCACGTCAGGTGGTCTGGTGGGCGTCGGGCCAGCACGTCTTCACGGGTGGGGACCCGTCGATGGATGTACCAGATGCCGATGGCGCCCAGCGCAATTACCAGCACCTTGGCAGACAGTACAGGCAGGCGCCAGGCGCTCAGCAGGATCGAGAGTACGATGATCAGCGTGGCCCACCACTTGGTACGACGTGGGATGCCCAGGCCGGCCCGGTAGGCACGGATCGATGGCCCGATGCGGGGCAGATTCAGCAGCCACTGTTCCAGGCGTGGGCTGCTCCGGGCAAAGAAGTAAGCAGCCAGCAGAAAAAAGGGGGTGGCTGGCAGCACAGGCAGTACGATGCCCAGAAATCCCAGACCGGTGCAGAGAAGTCCACTGCCGAGTCGTAGCAGCCGCATCGCGTTGCCAGAAACTGATGGTGGAGCGTCTGGGACCATGCCTACGCAGCGGCGAAGCCTGCGTTTCGCTGGTGGTAGGGGGAGCGGATTCACGGTGAGGGTTGACCGGAAGAATTGGCTGGCAGCGTGATATCGGGAGGCAGAAGCGTCCGAATATCGATGGCTTCGAAAGGCCTGCCATTCACATAGAGGGGGCATCCGAGGCGTTCGGCCTGCTCGACCAAGGCGTGTCCGAGCTCTGAGAAGTCTGTATGGTGCCCGGGGATGATGAATCGACGTCCATCACGGGTAGTCAGGCGCAGATCGTGGTCGGTCAGCTCTACATGATCAAGCAGACCCCAGTCGATCCGCCAGGCATGGCGGCCGTAATCGTAGCCGGTCAGTGCCGTTGCAGAGAGCTGGAGTCGCCAGATATGCTGTTGCAGGCGATAGAGTCGTAGGGCAGCCCAGGCTGTCAGCCCGCCCCATCCCAGGCAGAGCACCCCGGCTACCGACAGGTCCGCTATCTGGGTCCGGCTCATAAGGCTCAACAGCACCAGCCCGCCCACAAATCCGGCGGCGGCAACAATCACCGTCCAGGCTACTTGTCGGCGAAGTTGCCGGAGTACCCGTTCGTCTTCAAAGACCAGAGCTTCAGGCATCGCGACCGGAGGTTTTCACAAAAACTTACGACGGGAAAGGCAAGGAGTTCGGCCTCCGAGTAGGCCATTGGGCCAGATGAAGGACGGTCAGGATGCGCTGGTGAGGCTGTTGTGATTTATACCGGTTTTGATGTTTGGAAAAGGTTCACAAAAGCACCTTGTAAAAAAGGGCGCTCGCCCCTGTCAGGAAGACGAGCGCCCGCGGGGTGTCTGCGATGTCTCTGAGCAGATAGCGCGGTCAGGCTTCCGGCTCAGGGCGGCGCGCCACCAGCGTCAGGATGTCGTAGGTAGCTACCAGCTCGTCGTCTTGATTGGTTACATCCACATGCCATTTGACAACGCCGCTGGGACGTTCGCCCTCGCGTGCTTCGCGTGGAATCTTTTGCTTCACAGTCAATTTCGCTTGGATGGTGTCGCCCGGTTTGACCGGCTTTGTGAAGCGCAGGTTTTCCAGGCCGTAGTTGGCCAGTACCGGGCCCGGACGGGGATCGACGAACAGGCCGGCTGCGGCCGAGAGCACAAAGTAGCCGTGTGCGACTCGTCCCTGGAAGACTTCGCTTTCGCGTGCGGCCAGATCGTCCATGTGCGCGTAGAAGAAGTCGCCGCTGATGCCGGCAAAGTTGACGATATCGGCTTCGGTGACGGTGCGGCGGGCCGTTGTGTACGTTTCGCCGATGCGCAGGTCGTCGAAGTACTTGCGGAAGGGATGCACGTCGGCCTCGGGGCGGGCAGCGCCGGGCATCCACTCGTTGCCGATAGCCGTCAGCATGTCGGGTGAGCCTTGCAGGGCGGTGCGTTGCATGTAGCGGTAGAGGCCGCGAATGCCGCCCATTTCTTCCCCGCCGCCAGCCCGGCCGGGGCCCCCGTGCACCAGGTGGGGGAGTGGCGAGCCATGCCCGGTATTCTCGCGGGCACAGGTGCGGTCCAGTACCAGCAGACGGCCGTGGTAGGCAGCGGTGCCCAGCACGACCGTGCGGGCCACCTCGGGATCAGCCGTCACCAGTGAGCCCACCAGGCTACCGCGTCCCATGCGGGCCAGTCGGATGGCTTCATCCAGGTCGCGGTAGGGCATGACCGTATTGACAGGTCCGAACGCCTCCACGGTATGCGGCGCCGTATGTTCGAAAGGATGGGCGCAGTAGAGCAACGTCGGCGCAAAGAAAGCGCCGCGCTCAAGATCGGCATCAACGAGCTGGAAATCGCTGTCGCCGCCGCAGACGATTTCACCGGCAGCAGCCAGTTCCTGCAGGCGGCTGCGCACTTCAGCCACCTGGTCGCGGCTTACCAGCGGTCCCATCTGCACGCGCTCGTTGGCTGGATCGCCCACTACCACCTCGCGCAGGCGGTTAGCGAGCGCCTCAAGCACGGCATCGACGCGGTCGGCCGGTACCAGCGTGCGCCGAATTGCCGTGCAGCGCTGGCCCGTCTTGATCGTCATTTCCCGGACCACCTCGTTGAGGAAAAGCTCGAATTCCGGCATATCAGGGGTGACGTCGGGGCCGAGCATGGAAAAGTTGAGCGAGTCGGCCTCCATGTTAAAGCGTACGGCTTCCCGTAGAATGGTGGGGTGCGACTTCAGCCGCAGGCCGGTTTCGGCCGAGCCCGTAAACGTAACCACATCCTGTCCGGTCAGGTGGTCGAACAGGTCACCTACGCCGCCGCAAATAAGTTGCAGGGCGCCTTCGGGCAGGAGGCCTGATTCGAGCAGGAGGCGGACGACGCGCTCGGCCACATAGGCCGTCACCGACGCCGGCTTGACGATAGCGGGCATACCGGCCAGAAACGTGGGAGCCAGCTTTTCCAGCATGCCCCAGCAGGGAAAATTGAACGCGTTGATATGGATGGCCACGCCTTCAAGCGGCACCAGCAGATGGTGACCCAGGAAGGTGCCGCCCCGAGAGATGCGTTCGGGTTCTCCTTCAAGCAGGAAACGTTCATCGGGTAGTTCACGGCGGCCTTTGCTGGCATAGACGAAGAACGTCCCGATGCCGCCGTCAATGTCGAGCCAGGCGTCCTGTTTGGTGGCGCCGGTGGCTCGCGAGAGCTCGTACAGTTCGGCTTTATGTTCGTTGAGATAGAGGGCCAGCGCTTTGAGCATGCGGGCCCGTTCGTGGAAGGTCATCTGACGGAGCTTCGGACCACCCACGTTCCGGGCGTATTCCAGCATGCCCTTGAAGTCCAGCCCTTCACTGGAGATTTCGGCAATGGGTTCACCGGTAACCGCATGGTACACCGGGCGACCTTTACCCTGAGGTGTGTGCCAGCGGCCCTGGGCAAAGCTCTGCACCTTACCGAGATAGACGGTCGTCTCCATGGTATCTGGCAGTTGGTTGTGGGGCTAACGGGGCCTTATGTATCGTGTTGAAGTTCGGCAATGGTTTCGCGGAAGGTTTTGTAAATCGCTTCCATTTTAGGGCGGTCGGGAGGTATCTCGCGCAGGGGCTCACAGGGTCGGAGGCTCCGACGCAACTGTTCCGGAAGCTGTTGATAGAGCCGGGTGCCAGCCGTTTTCCAGGCCAGTCGTTCATCGCTGACGTCGCCTACAATGCGGGCCGGCACGCCTACAGCGATTTTGCGGTCGGGAATCGCCATGCGTTCCGGGACCAGTGTCAGCGCTCCGACGATGCTGCCGGCACCGACCACGGCATGGTCCATCACCACGGCGTTCATGCCCACCAGTGCATTGCGGCCGATTCGGGCACCGTGGATGATGGCGCCGTGCCCGATGTGGGCCGCCTCTTCCAGGACGACGGTGATTCCGGGAAACATGTGGATGACGCAGTTTTCCTGCACGTTGCAGCCGTCTTCGATGATGATTTCCCCCCAGTCGCCTCGGATGACGGCACCGGCAGCCACGTACACATTGCGGCCGATCACGACGTTGCCGATCACCGTCGCGTTGGGATGAATGAAGGCACTTTCGTGAACGACCGGGCGAAAGCCTTCGAATTCAAAGATGTTGGCCATGGTCTGCACAGGTTGCTATATCCGTTCGATGACGGTAGCCATGCCCTGGCCCACGCCCACGCAGAGCGTGCAGAGGGCGTAGCGGGCCTGGCGCTGCTCCAGCTCGATGGTAGCGGTCAGGATCAACCGGGCACCCGACATACCCAGCGGATGGCCAAGTGCAATAGCACCACCGTTGGGGTTCAGGCGTGGGTCGTCGTCGGCCAGTCCCCATTGCCGCACGCAGGCCAGCACCTGCGCGGCAAAGGCTTCGTTGAGTTCGATCACGTCCAGGTCGTCGAACGTCAGGCCTGCTCGCCGCAGCGCCCGGCGGGCTGCCTCTACGGGCCCGATGCCCATGATACGAGGCTCGACACCGACGACGGCGGAGCTGACGATGCGCGCCTTTGGCTTCAGGTCGAAGCGGCGGACGGCTTCTTCCGACGCCAGCAGCAATGCACAGGCCCCATCGTTGAGGCCAGAGGAATTGCCGGCTGTCACGGTACCGCCCTTTCGAAAAACCGGCGGCAGCTTGGCGAGTGCTTCGAGCGTGGTATCCGGTCGGATGTGTTCGTCGTCCTGCACCATTCGAGGAGGTGCCTTGGGCTGGGGGGCTTCGACCGGAACGATTTCCAGGGCCAGGCGCCCCTGCTCACGAGCCGCCGCTGCCTTCTTGTGGGAGCGATAGGCGAACAGATCCTGATCTTCGCGAGCAATGCCGTACAGTTCCACAAGGTTCTCGGCAGTGCAACCCATCGGCTCGGCGCCGTAGCGGGCTTCCATTTTTGGATTGACGAAGCGCCAGCCCAGGCTGGTGTCGTAGAGTTCGACGTCGCGTCCGAAGGGGCGACTGGCTTTAGAGAGTACGAAGGGGGCACGCGTCATGTGCTCAATGCCGCCGGCCAGGTACAGGTCGCCATCGCCGGCTCGGATGGCACGGGCTGCCTCTACGACGGCGCTCATGCCGGAGGCGCAGAGGCGGTTGATCGTGACCCCCGGCACGCTGGGGGGCAGGCCAGCCAGCAACAGCGCCATGCGGGCCACGTTGCGATTGTCTTCGCCGGCCTGGTTGGCGCAGCCCATATACACGTCGTCGATAGCGGCCGGGTCGATTTCCGGATGTCGGTCCAGCAGGGCATGGAGCACGTGGGCGGCCAGGTCGTCGGCCCGTACGGTGGCCAGCGCGCCGCCCAGGCGTCCGATAGGGGTGCGTACCCCGTCGATGATATAGGCGTCCCGCATACAACCCGGGTTGGTTGCAAGTTGAAAAGCGCTTCCGAACAAACGGATCAGGCGTGGGCCTGTTTCGTGCGGTACACGGTACCGCGCACGAAGGCTACACGGGTTCCATCGGCCCGCGTCACCACCACGTCGTAGAGGGCCACGCGGTTGCCGGCCGATACTTCTTCAGCCGTGGCTGTAAGCACATCGCCGGCCCGGACAGGCGTGGCAAAGAATACCGAGCTTTCGAGCGTCATGGTCACCGAGCCGCAAGTATTCGAGGCAAAGGCCAGGGCGCTATCAGCCAGGGCAAAAGCGATTCCCCCATGGGCGACGGCAAAGCCGTTCAGCATTTCCGGGCGCACGGTCATGCGTACGACGGCCCGGCCAGGCGCCACCGTCAGCACTTCGATCCCCAGCCACTGGCTGAAAGCATCCCGAGCCATCATCTGGTCCACGATCCGACGGGCCCGGTGCTCCGGCGTTTCGTTTTGTGTGTCCGCAGGCATAAGGTCGTGACGGCTCATGGCAGGACTCAAGTGTCGGCTTCTTCAAAGAAGCGCGCATTGCGATTGATCATCTGGCGGAAGAGCGGGCTGGGACGGTAGCGATCTTCACGGTAGGTGTCGTAGAGCGATTCCAGCCAGCCCAGTACAGTCGGTAACCCCAGCTCGTCAGCCCAGTGGAGCAATCCCTTCGGGTAGTTTACGCCCAGTTGCATGGCCCGGTCAATGTCGGCCGGCGAGGCAATGCGCCAGAAGACGGCATCAACAGCTTCGTTGATCAGCATGGCCAGGATTCGTTGAAAGATCTGTTTACCAAGCGTCGGGTCGGTAACAGGATCCGGGTTGGTGGCGCCTTCCCGGTAGTCGTAAAAGCCGATACCGGCTTTGCGTCCCAGCCGGCCAGCTTCGACCATGCGTTGCTGCGTAAACGAAGGTCGGTAGCGAGGTTCGTAGAAGCACGCTTTCCAGAGCGTTTCGGTTACGCGGAAGTTGATGTCGTTGCCGATCAGATCCATCAACTCGAAGGGACCCATGCGGAAGCCCCCGAACGTGCGCATGGCCCAGTCAATGGTAGGTGCGTCGGCAATGCCTTCTTCCAGAATACGCAGGGCTTCGCCGTAGAAAGGGCGGGCCACCCGGTTGACGATGAAGCCCGGCGTGTCGCGGGCGACGACCGGCGTTTTGCCCCAGGCTTCCACCAACGAGCGTGCACGGCTCACTACTTCGGAGGCGGTGGCCACGCCCGGTACTATTTCGACCAGCGGCATCAGGGGAGCCGGATTGAAAAAATGCAACCCGAGCACCCGTTCCGGCCGCTGGCAGGCCGAAGCAATGGCCGTTACCGATAGCGACGATGTGTTGGTAGCCAGAATGGTGTCCGAGGCGACCAGTCGTTCCAACTGGGCAAAAAGGGTCTGTTTGGCCGCCAGATCCTCGACAATCGCTTCGATGATCAGCCCGCAGGCTGCCAGCGGCTCCAGTCCCTCGCTCAGCAACGTAATCCGGTTCAGGATCTCGGCATCCTGCCCCGGTGCCAGCTTGCCTTTCTCGACCAGTCGGCGCAGGATGCGTTCGAGGAAAGCGCGGGCGTCTTCCAGCGCCTGGGGATTGCTGTCGTGGAGCAGGACCGGATGGCCGAACGTGGCGGCCACCTGGGCGATGCCGCGTCCCATTGTGCCTGCGCCGACAACGCCCACGGGAGTAGCAGTAGTGAGTGGTGGGGTCATGGTGGCAGGTGGCTAACGTCCCTGAAAGACCGGCGTGCGTTTTTCGAGGAAGGCGGCGACGCCTTCCTGGTAGTCGTGTGTGCGGCCGGCTTCGGCCTGCAGTTCGGCTTCCAGCTCAAGCTGGGTATCCAGGTCGCTGGTGAAGGAGCGGTTCAGGGCCCGCTTGATCATACCCAGGGCACGGGTAGGCATGGCAGCCAGGCGGCGTGCCAGCGTCATGGCTTCGTCCATCAGGCGGTCGGCCGGGCACACCTGATAGATCAGGCCCATCGCATGGGCTTCGGAAGCTGGAAGCTTGTCAGCCAGCATCATCAGGGCCGTTGCGCGGGCCTGTCCAACCAGACGAGGCAGCAGAAATGTACCGCCGCTGTCGGGGATCAGGCCGATGCGCGAGAAGGCCTGAATGAAGCTGGCATGGTCGGCGGCCACCACGAAATCGCAGGCCAGCGCAATGTTGGCTCCGGCGCCGGCGGCTGCTCCGTTGACGGCCGCTACAAAGGGCTTTTCGGTATGCCGGATGAGCCGGATGATCGGGTTGTACTGGGCGCGCACAATCTCGCCGAGGTCCGGAGCTGGTTCACCTTCGCGCGGTAGCACGGCCTGCAGGTCCTGGCCGGCACAGAAGGCGCGTCCGGCTCCTGTCAGCACAATAGCACGCACTGCCGGATCGTCGGCAGCCCGCTGCAGGGCATCGATGGTTTCGTCGGCCATCGGCCGGTGAAAGCTGTTCAGCACGTCCGGCCGGTTCAGCGTGAGCGTCGCTACGCCGTTGTCGCGCTCATAACGAATGAAACGGTAATTCATAGTGCTTCGCAGGTTGAGCACGGTTCCAGGGAAGAAAACTTATGAAAAGAAAATCTAAAACGGAAAGTCCCCGACAGGAGGACGCGATGCGAAGTCTGTCCAAAAATTGGCCTGAGGAAACAGGCGGCTTGAAGAGAGGGGGAAAGGTTTGGTATAATAGAAGCGCTTTCAGTCCCAATGTTATGATGCCGGTGTTTTCGTTTTCCACGTTGCAGGTCGAAGCAGACGACCAGGGCATTGTGTGCTGTACCTTCAATCGTCCGGAGGTACGGAATGCCCTTAACCTGAAGATGGTTCAGGAGGTCCGTCGGCTGCTGGAGCAGCTGGCCGCTCGCGACGAAGTGCGCGTGCTGATCTTTACCGGGGCTGGCAATCAGGCATTTGTCAGCGGGGCCGATATTGCCGAGCTGCGAGAGCGGGGACGGGCCGAAGCGCTACGGCAGATCAACAACAGCCTGTTTCGAGAGATTGAGCAGTTTCCGGTGCCGACCATCGCGGCGGTACGTGGTTGGGCCCTGGGGGGTGGGTGTGAGCTGGCGATGGCCTGCGACCTGCGGGTTGCTGGAGAGAGTGCCCGCTTCGGCCAGCCCGAAGTCCGGCTGGGTATTATTCCCGGTGCTGGTGCTACGTATCGACTTCCGCGTCTGGTAGGCATGGGTAAAGCGCGTGAGTTGATTTTTACCGGTCGCATCATTGAGGCGGCCGAGGCACTGGCGATCGGGCTGGTCAACTACGTGGTTCCGGACGATCAGGTGCTGGAAAAAGCCCGGGCGCTGGCCAGAGAGATCGCAGCAGGTAGTCCGCTGGCTGTCCGTTTTGCCAAGATGGCGCTGAATGCGGCCGCCGAGATGAGCACCGACGCCGGACTGACGCTGGAGACCATTATGCAGGCCGTGCTCTTTGAGGACGAAGAAAAATACCAGCGTATGACCGCTTTTCTGGAGCGAAGGCGGGCGCGTAAATCCTGACGAGGTGATGGGGGCCAAACAAAACCGCACAAAAGGCACGCAACGCAAAAAGCGCCGAGCTGCGCCAACGACCGGGCCGGATGCTCCCTTCGACTGGCAGCGGGTGGCCCGACTGGTGTTGATGGCTCGCTATCTTGACGAACTGGAAGAGACACGTCTGCTCCCCGAACGTAAGGTGCGTTACCAGTTTTCGGCGAAAGGGCACGAGCTGGCCCAGGTACTGCTCGGCCAACTGCTGACGCACCCGAAAGACGGGGTCAGCACCTACTATCGATCGCGCCCGCTGATGCTGGCGCTGGGCGTTTCCCCTGAAGAAGCCCTGGCGGCTTCGATGGGTAAAGCAGGCGCCTACAGTGATGGACGGGATGTGGGCGTGGTGTGCAACCTGCCCGGCCGCAACGGCCCGACTGTCTTACCTATGGCCGGGGATGTCGGTTCGCAGTACACACCGGGTGTCGGCTGGGCGCAGGCCATCTGCTACCGGCGCGATGTGCTTCAGGAGGCGGACTACCAGGGGGCGCTGGCCGTGGTGCACGGCGGCGAGGGATCGGTAGCCACGAATGGTTTCTGGGCCGCCTTGAACATTGCCACCACGCTGCGATTGCCTGTTCTCTTCTATATCGAAGACAACGGGTACGCGATTTCGGTGCCGGGTCATCTGCAGACCCCGGGCGGTAATATTGCCAGCAACCTCGCCGCTTTTAGCAATCTGTACGTACTGGACGGCGACGGCACGCAACCGGAAGCGGCCGCCCGTCTGTTGCACGAGGCGGTGACCCGAGTGCGCGCCGGCGAGGGACCGGTCCTGTTACGGTTGACCATGCCCCGACTTTCGGGCCACTCCGGCCACGACAACCAGGCCTACAAACCGCCCGAAGTGCTGGAAGCAGAACGGGCGCGTGATCCACTGCGTGCGCTGCGTCGGTTTCTGGTGCCTTCGGTGCTGTCGGACGATGCCTGGAAGCAACTGGAAGCAGAAGTGGCCCGGGAAGTGGAAGAGTCCCTGGCTGCTGCACTCAGGCGGCCGGATCCGGATCCCGCGCGGGTGACCCGTTACGTCTTTGCCGAGGTAGGCGCTGATGGTACTCCGGAGGTGCAGCAGGCCGGTGGTATGGCACCGGAAGGCGTCACGCTTCCGAAAGGTACCGACCGGCCCCGACCGGAGCCGCCACGGATCAACATGATCGAGGCAATCCGCCGGACGCTGGCCCACGAGCTGCGCATCAACCCGCGGCTGGTCGTCTTTGGCGAAGACGTGGGGCCGAAGGGCGGTGTGCATACGGCCACGTTGGGCTTGCAGGAGGAATTCGGCGAAGCCCGCGTGTTCGATACCAGCCTGTCCGAAGAGGGCATCGTCGGGCGGGCCGTCGGTATGGCACTGGCCGGCCTGATGCCGGTAGCCGAGATTCAGTTCCGAAAGTATGCGGATCCGGCTACTGAACAGCTCAACAACTGTGGGACGATCCGCTGGCGTACGGCCAACCGCTTTGCCGCACCGATTGTGGTGCGCATGCCCGGCGGTTTTGCTCGCGTGGGAGATCCCTGGCACAGTGTCTCGGACGAGGTGCGCTGGGTACACGCAATCGGCTGGCAGGTGGCCTATCCGTCCAATGCTGAAGACGCTGTGGGCCTGCTCCGAGCTGCTATGCGTTCACTCAATCCTACGATCTTTTTCGAGCACAGGCTGTTGCTGGATCATCCGACGGCTCGGCGTCCCTACCCCGGTGACGACTTCGTGCTACCGTTTGGGCGAGCGCGGATCGTGCGGACCGGCGAGGCGCTCACCGTGGTTACCTGGGGCGCCATGGTCCATCGGTGTGAAGCGGCCTGTGAGGAAGCTGGCGTAGATGCCGAAATCATCGATCTGCGTACGCTACAACCCTGGGATCGGGACACCGTGCTGGCTTCGGTGCAGCGAACCAACCGATGCCTGATCGTGCATGAGGATACGTTGACAGCCGGTTTCGGGGCAGAGATTGCCGCCGTACTGGTCCGCGATGCCTTCACGTACCTGGATGCACCGGTCGAGCGGCTGGCCGTCCCCGATATACCGATTCCCTACCACCCACAGCTACTCGAAGCAACCGTACCCGATGTGGCCCGGATTGCGACAGCCATGCGTGCACTGCTTGCCTTTTAAAATCCAATGAGCATAAGCCCTGATACCCTATGGCGCGTGATGAGTGCTTTCTGATTCTGGGAGGAGCTGGCCTGGTTGGCTCGCAGATCGTGCGGGAAGTAAGCCGGCAGTTGCATCCCCGAAAAGTGATCGTGGCGAGCCTGCTTCGCCAGGAAGTCGAAGAACTGCTCGCCGAGGTACAGCAGGAGTTTCCGCAGGTGGAATTTGTGGGCGAGTGGGGGAATGTGTTTGTGCGGGAGGATTTTCGGGAATTGCCGCGCGAGCAATTGCTGGGCAATCCTGATTATCGGGAGGCGCTGTATGAAGATCTCTTTGGCGACATCGATGCTGCTTACGAGCGCTCGGTCTTGGTGCGGCTTATCCGAGAGCACCGGCCTGATGTGATTGTGGACTGCATCAATACGGCCACAGCGCTCAGCTACCAGGAGGTAGAGCCGCTGAGCCTCAGGACGCACGATACCCTGCGGCAACTTGAGCAGGCGCCCGAAGATCCGACCGCCCGGGAGGCGTTGAGGACCGATGTCGAGACCCTGCTCATCTCTCAGGCAGCCTTGCAGCTTATCCGGCATATCCGGATGCTCCACCGCGCCATGTGCGAGGTGGGCACGCGTGTCTACGTAAAGATCGGCACGACAGGCACGGGCGGCATGGGACTCAACATTCCCTATACGCATAGCGAAGATCGGCCCAGCGTGCCGCTGATGATGAAGACAGCCATGGCGTTTGCCCATACAGGATTGCTGTTTCTGATGGCCCGCACGCCGGGCGGCCCACTGGTCAAGGAAGTGAAGCCGGCTGCCATGATCGGTTACCGGCGCGTGGCGCTCCAGCCGGTGCGGCGGCGAGGCCGACCGCAGTTTGTTTATGAGGGGCGCCGTGAACCGCTGCAGGATCGCCTGGTGCTGCGTGAAGATGACTGCCACTATCAGAAGCAGGGCGAACTGGTGATGGCTGGCGTTGATACCGGAGAAAACGGCTTTTTCGCACGGGGCGAATTCGAAACCATCACGCACATCGGACAGATGGAATTCCTCACGCCCGAGGAGATTGCCGAGCAGGTGGTCCTGGAAATCAAAGGCAGTAATACCGGTCACGATATCATCGCAGGTATCGACAGCAACGTGATGGTGCCCAGCTACCGGGCCGGCGTACTGCGCCACACCGCCCTGCGGCGGCTGCGCCAACTGGAACGGGAATCCAATGGACACAGCGTAGCGCTCGGGCAACTGGGGCCCCCTGAGCTGTCCAAACTGCTCTACGAGGCGCATCTACTCAAGCTCAACTATGAAACGCTGACGGCCGTCTGCCAGACACCGGCTGAGGAGGTGGCCGAGACGCTCTTTCGCTTCCTGGAAGCCAATGCAGCGCTGCGTAATCAGATCATTTCGATCGGTGTGCCCATTCTGGCACCCGACGGCCAGCAGCTTATCCGAGGACCGTTCATCAATATCCCCGAAAGCATCTACAACGAGGTACCGGTAACCCCTGAAGACATTGACCGCTGGGCCTGTAAGGGATGGGTCGATCTGCGACCGGTTAACATGCGGCGCTGGCAGGAACGTTTCGAGCGCATGATGGCGGCCAAGCCGTTTCTGCACACGCAGGGTACCGCTTCCATTACCCGTACTACCTATCTGCACGACACGATCGAGATCGGCGAGGTCGTGGCCTGGATTTTTGCCAATGAAGAAGGGGGGTATCGCATCAAGTGAGAAGCGCCGCGTGTCAGAGCGGCTTAAAGTACTCAAACGGCTGACGGCAGGCTTCGCAGAAGAAGAGGGCTTTACAGGCGGTCGAGCCGAAGGCACTCGTCTGGCGTGTCTGTTCTGATCCACAGAAAGGACAGGGAACCGACGGCTCATTGCGTTCCACAAAAAAGGGCAGAGGAATCAGGTCCGGTGCTTCTTCAGCGCGAGGAGGGGGCGGCGCAATCCCATAGGCTCGAAGTTTTTCGCGGGCTTCGTCGGTCATCCAGTCTGTTGTCCAGGGTTCGCGAAATACTTTGTGTACGACCACCTGCTGGAATCCACGAGCCTGCAGGGTGCGCACGATCTCACTTTCGATCGTGCGCATGGCAGGACAGCCGGTGTAGGTGGGCGTGATGTCGACATGCACCGTGTCGTTCTCCAGACGCACGTCCCGCACAATGCCCATTTCCACAATGTTCAGGACCGGAATCTCTGGATCCCGCACTTCCGTCAGCGCTTCCAGAATGTCGGCAGGCGTCATGGTCGGTAGGAAAGGGTTTGACGGCTACCACTTGGCACCCGGGTAGGCTCGCTGGAGAAATTGCATCTCAGCGAGCAAGTAGCCCAGGTGTTCCGTATGATGGCCGCGTCGTCCCCCCGTCGCCATGTAGGGCGGATTTTCTGGAACCGTCAGGGTGGCCTCCTGGAGGGTAGTCATGACCTGTGCGTTCCATGCTGAGTAGAGCGCGGTCATGTCGGGTGCAATGTGGGCCTGAGTAAGGGTTTGCAGGGTGTCGTCCACCTCAAACAGCTCGCCGGTGTACATCCACAGCTCGTCCAGGGCATTCTGCGTCCGGCGGTGACTTTCTTCGGTGCCGTCGCCCAGGCAGCGGATCCATTCGCGGCTATGCCGCAGATGGTAGCGCATCTCTTTGAGCGCCTTCGCGGCGATGCCGGCCAGTGGTTCAAAAACGCTCTGCTGCAGCGCTTCGTAGAGCAGGCAGGCGTAGGTGGCAAACAGAAACTGCCGGACGATGGTGAAGGCAAAGTCGCCGCGCGGCAGCTCGACCATTTGCGCATTCCGAAATTCGTAGGCATCCCGCAGAAAGGCCAGATCATCGGCTGTGCGGCCTTCGCCTTCGACCTGACCGGCCAGTGTCAGCAACGCCTCGGCATGGCCCAGACAGTCAAGTGCCAGATTGGCCAGTGCAATGTCCTCTTCGAGGTACGGACCGTGTCCACACCATTCCGAAAGACGATGACCCAGAATCAGCGCATCGTCGCCCAGGCGCAGCAGATACTCGAACAGTGCCGGACGAATAGCAGTATCAAGGGTTTCAAGGTTCATGTTCGCAGCAACACGTATCCTGTTTTTGGGCAATGGGTCTACACCTGCGCCACCTTCATCCCAACGCTACCATACCTTCGTTTATGTTGCCACAGCACTTCCCGCCGACAGGTTAGCACCTGCTTCCAGGATCCAGTGGCAGGGGCTCAGCACCCTTGCTGCTCACAACTGGAGAGCAGCCTCATGCTTTCAGATATTCTTTACCCCGTGCGGCACCTTGTAGAAAAGGGGATGCCGATAGGGCTTGGTATCGGCCGGGTCGAAGAACGGCCCCTCATCGCCGGGCTGGGTAGCGTAGATGGCTTCGGTGGGAACTACCCAGATGCTGACCACAGGGCCCCGACGTGCATAGACGTCGCGCGCATGTTGCAGGGCCATCTCAGCGTGCGAGGCCCGCACACTCCCCACGTGTTCGTGGGGTTTACCGGTGCGGGATTGCACAAACACTTCCCACAGACGCAATCCGTTTTCCATATCATTCCTGACTGATTGCTGCAACAGGTTGGGCAGCACGTTGCTGGCGCTTACGGGCGTAAGCTTGCACCGCTTCACGAACCCAGGCGCCTTCTTCATGGGCTTTGCGGCGGGCGCGTAGCCGTTCGCGATTGCAGGGACCGTGGCCCCGGATAACCCGCCAAAATTCATCCCAGTCGATGGGGCCAATCAGCCAGTTACCGGTTTTTTCGTCATAGCGCAGTTCCGGATCAGGAATGGTCATGCCCAGGGCCAGCACCTGCGGCACCGTAATGTTAATGAAGTGCTGACGCAGCTCGTCGTTCGTTTTACGCTTGACCTTCCAGCGCAATAGTTCGGCACTGTTGGGCGACTGATCGTCCGGCGGGCCAAACATCATGAGCGTGGGCCACCACCAGCGGTTGATGGCGTCCTGCAACATCCGACGCTGCTCCGGGGTGCCCCGCGCCAACGTTACGCAGATCTCGTATCCCTGGCGTTTGTGAAAAGCTTCTTCCTTACAGATGCGAATCATGGCGCGGGCATAAGGGCCATAGGACGTCTTGGCCAGCATGGTCTGGTTGACAATAGCCGCACCGTCCACGAACCAGCCGATGACGCCTACGTCGGCCCAGGTGAGTGTGGGGTAGTTGAAAATGTTCGAGTACTTAGCCCGCCCTTCGAGCAGATCCTGAATGAGCTGATAACGATCAACGCCCAGCGTTTCGGTGGCGCTGTAGAGATAGAGCCCATGACCGGCTTCGTCCTGCACCTTAGCCAGCAGAGCCATCTTACGGCGCAGGTTGGGCGCGCGTGTAATCCAGTTCCCTTCGGGCAACATGCCCACAATCTCCGAATGGGCATGCTGCGACATCATGCGAATAAGCTGGCGTCGGTAACGCTCGGGCATCCAGTCGCGCGGCTCAATCTTTTCACCGGCGTTGATACGCTTCTGGAACGTTTCTAACAGTTTGGCTTCGTTGCCCATGGGTCGCTGATTTTTATGGCGGCAATTTTTGAAACCGCTTCCGGCCCAAATTAAAACAACCTTCTTGCTACATTCAAGCAGCTTTCAAGTCAACGGTAAGGCTTACGTAGAGGTTCCGTTCTCGTAACACAGGGACGTGCGTTGCGTGAGGGGATGCTGCGGTGGTACTTTTACAGACCGGATCAGGTCATTCTGGGCCGCGTTTGCCGGTAGAAGTCAACGGACAATCTGGACGACACCCGAACAGACGATGGCAGCCAATCGGTCGGAAAAGCAGGTGGGGCAAACGCCGCTGATGCGGCAGTACTACAAGATCAAAGCCCGCTATCCGAATGCCATTCTGCTGTTCCGGATGGGGGACTTTTATGAAACGTTCGACGAAGACGCCCATATCGTCAGCCGGGTGCTGGGCATTACGCTAACCAAACGGGCCAATGGTCAGGCAGCCGACGTGCCGCTGGCTGGCTTTCCGCACCATGCGTTGGACAACTACCTACCCAAGCTGGTGCGGGCGGGCTACCGGGTGGCCATCTGCGAGCAGCTCGAAGATCCCAAGTACGCCCGCAAGGTGGTCAAGCGCGATGTGGTCGAAGTGGTCACACCGGGCGTCTCGTTTCATGAGCAGCTACTTGATCCCAAGCGGGCTAACTATCTGGCTGCAGTGGTCTGGGGCACCGAGCGGAGCGAACGGGATCGTATTGGTCTGGCCTTTCTGGACGCTTCGACCGGTGAGTTTTCGGTAACAGAGGCGCCGGCGCATCGTCTGGAAGAACTGCTGCAGACCATTCAACCGGCTGAGGTGCTGGTCGACAAGCGGCAGCGGGAGCGACTGCAGGACGTTCGGGGCCTTTCGTTCGTGGTAACACCCCAGGAGGACTGGGTCTTCAGCTTCGACTATGCCTACGAAGTCCTGCTCCGGCATTTCAAGACGCACTCGCTCAAAGGGTTCGGCGTAGAGGAGTTGCGGCTGGGGCTGCGGGCGGCCGGTGCGGCACTGCACTATCTGGGCGAGACGCAGAAAGGACGCTTGCCCCATGTGCGCCGGCTGACGCGCTACGCCACCGATGAGTACATGGTGCTTGATCCGCAGACGAAGCGTAACCTGGAGCTGGTCGCTTCGCTGCAGGAGGGCACGCGGGAAGGCTCGCTCGTACAGATCCTGGACGAGACGCTCACGCCGATGGGCGGGCGGCTGCTCCGGCGCTGGCTACTACGGCCCCTCAAAAACGTACGGCAGATCGAAAAACGCCTGGAAGCCGTCGAGGCACTCGTGCGAGATCGCCACCTGCGCGAGCACCTGCGTGAAGAGCTGCGACAGATAGGTGACCTGGAACGATTGGCCGCCCGCGTCTGCACCGGACGCGCCACGCCGCGCGACCTGATGCACCTGCGGCTGACGCTTGAGCAGATTCCGCCCATCAAGCAGGCGCTGAGCGACGTCTCCTGTAGCACGCTGCGCCGGCTGGCCGAGCAGCTTACGCTCTGCACCCGGGTCGTCGAACGCATCCGTCAGGCGCTGGTCGATGATCCACCGGCTGCGTTGAGCGATGGGGGGGTGATCCGTGATGGCTTCAGCCCGGAACTGGATGAGCTGCGCGAGATCGCGCGTTCGGGCAAGGACTTTATCGCCCGCCTGCAGCAGAAAGAAATCGAGCGCACCGGGATTCCATCGCTCAAGGTGGGCTTCAACAAGGTGTTCGGGTACTACATCGAGGTTACCAACGCGCACCGCGATAAAATCCCACCGCACTACATTCGCAAGCAGACGCTGGTCAACGCCGAACGCTACATCACGCCTGAGCTGAAAGAGTACGAGGAAAAAATTCTTTCAGCCGAAGAAAAAATTGCCAGTCTGGAGGCCGAGCTGTTTAACCGGCTACGCCTGGAAGTGGCCGAGGCGACAGCCGAGCTGCAGCTCAACGCGTCGCTTTTGGCCATGCTGGATGTCTTCTGCAGCCTGGCCGAAGTGGCGGACCGCTACCACTATACGCGACCGGAGCTGCATGAGGGCACGGAGCTGCTCATCGAAGAAGGGCGCCATCCGGTGGTCGAGCGCACGCTCCCGCCCGGTGAACCCTTTATCCCAAACGATATCTATCTGGATACGCACTCGCAGCAGATCCTGATCATCACGGGGCCAAACATGGCAGGCAAAAGTGTGGTGCTGCGCCAGACCGGGCTGATTGTGCTGCTGGCTCAGATCGGCTCGTTCGTGCCGGCTCGCCGCGCGCGCATTGGCATTGTCGATCGCATCTTCACGCGCGTGGGCGCTTCGGACAACCTGGCCGCCGGCGAGAGCACGTTTCTCGTTGAGATGAACGAGACAGCCAATATTCTCAACAATGCCACGCCACGCTCCCTGATTCTACTTGATGAAGTCGGACGGGGCACCTCGACCTTCGACGGGCTGTCGATTGCCTGGGCGCTTGTCGAGTATCTGCACGAGACACCTTCGGTGGCCGCTCGCACGCTCTTTGCCACGCATTATCATGAGCTGAACGAGCTGGCCGAACGCTTTCCACGTGTGAAGAATTTTCGCGTGCAGGTAGAAGAGCACGATGGAAAAATCATCTTTCTGCATAAGCTGGTGCCGGGCGGCGCGGACCATTCCTATGGCATTGAGGTGGCCCGCATGGCCGGTTTGCCCGAACCGGTCATTAGCCGGGCGCGTGAGATTCTACGCCATCTGGAGGCGCAACATCTGGTCGTGGAGGCCCCGGCCGGTGATGGAGAGCCGATCCGGACGATGCGCTCGGCTCGCGCTGCGCATATTCCAGCCGATACGTCAGCCTTCCAGCTTTCGCTCTTCGCGCAGCCCGAACCGGATCCTGTGGCCGAGGAGCTCAAGGAACGGCTGCGCCAGCTTGATCCCAACCGCATGACGCCTATCGAGGCCCTATTGCTGCTGGACGAACTCAAGCGACTCGTAGCACGCCATGATTCGTGATTTTCTGGGCGCCTATCCACGCTTCGATGCCACCAATTTTATTGCGCCGAATGCTGTGGTTATTGGAGATGTAACGCTGGAACCCTATGCCAGCATCTGGTACGGTGCCGTCGTGCGGGCCGATGTGAACTGGATCCGCATCGGCGAGGCTTCCAATATCCAGGACGGGGCAATTATTCACGTCACGCGCGGTACGGCTCCTACGCTGATAGGTCCTCGGGTAACAGTAGGCCACGGTGCCGTGCTACATGGCTGTACGGTAGAGGAAAATGTGCTGATTGGCATCGGGGCAGTGGTGCTGGATGGGGCGGTGATCGGGCGCGACAGCCTGATCGGCGCCCGGGCGCTGGTGCCGCCCGGCATGCAAGTGCCCCCGCGTTCGCTGGTGCTGGGGGTGCCCGGACGTGTGGTGCGCACGCTTTCCGAGGAAGAAATTGCGCGTATTGCCCGCTACGCGCAGAACTACCTGGAATATAGCGCCATCTATCGAGGGGAGGTACGGCCCGAGCGCAATCCGTTCTATGATTCACCGGAAACCCGCGCCAGGTAGCCGGGTTAGCGCCGGGCCCTGCCATCAGACCAACCCTATCGAAGAAAAACCATGCGCATTTTAGTACTCGGAAGTGGAGGACGCGAACACGCAATTACCTGGGCTCTGGCGCAGAGCCCGCAACGTCCGGAACTGTTCATTGCGCCGGGCAACCCGGGCACGGCCATGCTGGGAACGAACGTACCGATAGCGGCTACCGACGCAGCCAATCTGCGCACACTGGTGCGCGAGCAGGGGATCGAACTGGTCGTTGTCGGACCGGAACAGCCGCTGGTCGAGGGAGTGGCCGATGCGTTGCGGGCTGAGGGCGTGCGCGTTGTGGGGCCGTCGGTGGCGGCTGCCCGACTGGAGGGCAGCAAGGCGTTCGCCAAGGCTTTTATGCAACGCCATGGCATTCCGACTGCTCCTTATCGAACCTTTTCGGCCGAGCAGTTCGATGAAGCCCTGGCGTATATCGACCGACACCCAGAGCCGCTCGTGGTAAAGGCCAGTGGCCTGGCAGCGGGCAAAGGGGCCGTCGTGTGTGCGACGCGGGAAGAGGCGCGTCGGGCGTTGCGCTGGATGATGGCAGAGGAGGGGCTGGGTAAGGCCGGTAGCGAAGTGGTGATCGAAGCCTTTATGGAAGGGGAAGAAGCCAGCGTCTTTGCGCTGACTGACGGACGTGACTATGTGCTGTTGGCCCCGGCTCAGGATCACAAACGCATTGGGGAGGGCGATACCGGACCCAACACGGGGGGCATGGGGGCTTATGCGCCGGCACCGGTGGTGACCGAGGCCGTACTGGGGCGGGTGGCCCGCGAGATTGTGGAGCCCGTGCTGGCCGGTATGGCCGATGAAGGACACCCGTATCAGGGAGTACTTTACTGCGGGTTAATGATTACTGAGGAAGGACCAAAAGTGGTAGAGTTCAACTGCCGCCTGGGGGATCCAGAGGCCCAGGTAGTACTGCCGGTGGCCGAAGTGGACTGGGTGGAGGTGTTCGATCGCGTGGCTTCGGGACAGGTGGTCGGTCTGAAGGTACCTCCGCCGCGTCGGGCCGCGGCCTGCGTGGTGCTGGCTTCGGAAGGCTATCCGGGTAGCTATCGCAAAGGGTTGCCCATTGAAGGGCTGGAAGCAGCCGAAGCGTTGGCGGACGTGATCGTCTTTCAGGCCGGCACGCGCCGTGCAGCAGATGGACGGCTGGTCACGGCCGGGGGCCGGGTGCTGGGCATAACAGCCGTAGCCGATACGCTGGCGTCGGCTATCCATCGCGCCTATGAAGCCGTCGAAGCGATCCACTTTGAGGGCAAATACTTCCGCCGTGACATCGGGCAGAAAGGGCTGGCGCGTCTGGCAGCGGCCGGTGCGCTATAGCTGGTGGCTTTACTGGGTGCTTGAGGCGTCGCTTGTCGCAGGGCAGACGCTGGACACGCTGCAACTGGAGCCACGGGCTGCGTTCATCGAAGCGCAGGCGCTGGCAGTCGATCCAACCGGACGTCTCTATGTGGCTGATGCAGGCCGACATGCGGTGATCCGGATGGCCCCCGATGGACGGGTCGAAGCGGTACTGGGCGGACCGGGCAGCGGACCAGGTCGCTTCGACACCCCCGTAGCCGTTGATGCACAGACTGGCCTGTCGTTCTGGGTGGCTGAAGCCGGTAATCAACGGCTGCAACGACTTTCCTGGCGGGGGCTGCCGCTGGAGACAGTGCCCCTACCGATGGGAATCGTCCCGGCCGCTGTCCGACAGCTTGGACGATGGCTGTTTGTGCTGGATGCAGCAGCAGCACGACTCTGGCGGCGTGGACCAGATGGGCGCTGGCAGGTCGCGGACGCGCTCGACCGTGGTGCGTTGCAGCGTCCAGTAGCACTTACGATCGGACCAGGTAATCGGCTGCTCATTGCCGATGCGGCCCGGCGCGTGGTGCTCGCCTACGACCACCGAGGCACGTTCGAAAGGCCATGGATCCCGTCGCTGCCCGGTACGCCACGAGCAATGGTTGCGCAGAGCGACACGCTCTGGCTGGTGATCGATAACCAACTAATGCGCTACCTGCCCGCTGGACAGCTACAGGCTATGGGGTGGCTTCCGTTCGACGTGGTGGGGTTGGTATGGCAGGGCAGGCGTGGATGGATTCTGTCGCGCCAGCACCTTTATTATGCTCAGTTGTCGGTTCCCGGACGCAGGTAGGCCGTGGTGCTCAGAATTTCGGCCACGATTTTGTATTTACGTTGCGGGGTCAGCATGTTGGCCTTGCGCAGCGCCCGCATGCGATCTTTGAGACTACGGACGTGCGCCTGGAGAAACAGCAGGTTTTCCTGAATGTACCGCTCGGCCGCCTTCAAGGCCTGTTCGCCTACGTCAGTCTTCATCATCGAATACAACGTTTACAGGTTTAATGGTTAAGCCTGTAGATTTGCAGCTGACAATATGTATGCCGACGAGCTGGCTGCTGGCGGCTTCTTGATGCCTGCACTCGCAAATTACGATATTATGCGTAAGCAGTAACCAAGCCGGCCTGCATGCCCATGATCGCTGTGTTACGAGAAGGGTAGGGAGTTATTCCAAAACGAACCCGCAGGAACGGTGCGGCCGCCTTCAGGGCTGGTCGGCTGGGTGTTGCTACTGGGAATCATCGGGCCGGCCTACGGGCAAACTTTTCCGGGAACGCTTGCTTGGCAGGATACGCTGCAGGTAGGCACAACGCGCGTCTTTGTGCTTCGTCCGTTTATACTTAGCCAGACGGTGCAGGTCTGGCTCGACGATCAACCGCTGGATACCACGGCATACCGCCTGGATGCTGTTCAAGGGGTGCTGGTGCTGGCCGACAGTCTGCAGGGCAGGCGGCTCGTGGTGGCCTATCGCACGCTTCCTTTTACGGTGCCTCCTGTGTATCAGCGCTACCAGGCGCGCCTGTTGCCGCCGGTTGACGTGGCATCGGAGGATCCACCTCGAACTACGACGCCGGCTTCAATCCCGCAGTTTGCTGCTGGACTACGGCCACGTGGACGCATCACCCGGGGGATTGTGACGGGCAACCGTCAGGACGTATCCGTTGCTTCTGCCCTGCAACTTGAGCTCAGCGGAGAAGTAGCTGAAGGCGTTACGCTGGAGGCATTGCTCAGCGATGCCGACGTGCCCCTCAGTCCTGAAGGGACCACCCAACGCCTGCGCGAATTTGACCGCATCTCCGTACGTCTGCAAGCGCGCCATGCGCAGGTGCAACTGGGTGACTACGAGCTTACGCTGGGCGAAGGAACGCTCTATGGGGTGCAGCGCAAGCTGCAGGGAGCCATGCTGAAGGCTCAATTGCCGGGCACCGGGCCAATCCGACGTATAACCTTCCAGGTTTCAGGAGCCGTTTCCAGAGGAACCTACCGTCGTCAGGTTATCCTTCCCATTGAAGGGGTACAGGGACCCTATCGTCTTACCGGAGCTGCGGGCGAACCCTTTGTGCTGGTGCTGCCTGGCACTGAGCGCGTTTATCTGGACGGCCGCCTGCTCGAACGCGGTACCGATTATGTAATCGACTATGCGACGGGCGAGCTAACCTTCACCCCCCGCCATCTGATCACGGCAGAGCGTCGCATCAGTGTCGAATTTGCGTACACCATAGGCAACAGCGCACGCTCACTGGTAGCCTCTCAGGCGCATCTGGAGCTGGGACGTACACGTACAGTGGCTTTTCTGGAGGTAGGCGCATTGCGAGAGGCGGATGGGCGGCGCTTTGGCGAGACGTTTGGCCTGACGCGTGCCGATTCGCTGGCGCTTCGCCAGGCTGGTGACGGGATGGCCGTTCGTTCTGGCGCCGAGCAGGTGCCGTTCGATCCAGAAGCACCTTATGTGCTCTACACACGCGAGGTGCGAACGCTGCCCGACGGCACGACCGACACGGTCTACGTCGCCCTGACAGGTCCACCACCGCCTGGTACGCCTGTCTATCGCGTGACCTTCAGCCGGGTAGGACCAGGACGCGGACGGTACGTTCGGGCCGGACAGGCCATCAATGGCATCGTGTACGTTTACCGGGGACCCGGTCAGGGCGACTACGAACCCGTACGTCTGCTGCCCACGCCCCTGCTACACCAGTTGGTCGGCGTGCGGGTTGGGGTACATCCGCGGCCGGGCTGGACCGTCGGAGGGGAATGGGCCCGTTCGCGCTACGATGCCAACCGCCTTTCGCCCTACGATGCCGCCGACGATATGGCCGACGCCTATCGGCTCTTTTTCCGGGTTGATTCGCTGCCGTTGCCTCTTGGACGCCTGACAGCGGCGCTGCAACGCCAGCACCTCAATGCGAATTTCGCGGCCTTTAGCCGCATCCAACCAGTTGAATTTGCTCGCCGATGGAACTTGAATGTGCGGGATCTGACCGAAATCAGCGGGGCTTTTGTGCAACCCATCATGGAGACGGCCGATGAGGTTCGCCTGGACTGGCGGGCAGGGCAGGACGTGGCGTTTTCGTTGGAGCTGGGACAACTCCAGCGGCCGGGACAGTTTCGTGGCAAGCGACAGGCACTCGGCCTGGTGATGGGCCGCGAAACAACTGCGCAGCTTCGCTACCGACTGGAGCAGATCCGAAGTCGACGCGAGGTAGCCGCCGAACGAGGACGCTGGCTTCGACAGGAGGGACGACTGGCCTTTCCCCGGGTAGCCGGGCTAATGCCTTACCTGGAGGCGTTGCATGAAGACCGCCGCCAGCGGACGCTGGCTTCCGACAGCCTGCACACAGGCTCGCTTGCTTACCTGGAGGTGCGGCCCGGGCTTATCTGGCAACGACCAACGTTGCAGGCCGAGCTGTCAATGAGCTGGCGGAAGGAAGCCGATGTGTGGCAGGGGCAACGTTTCCTTTCAGGCCGAATCTGGACGATGCAGGGACGGCTGCAGTACAGCACCGGCACTCGTTGGGGCACTACCGTTGAGCTGGGCTATCGGCGCCGGCATACGCCCCCGCGCTTTGCCGCCCGGTATCCACAGGATCAGACGCTGGCCGTTCGCTGGGATGGGTTTGTACGCAGCCGTCAACAACTGGTAGGGGTAAACTGGCACTATAGTGTCCAGAGCGAGCGGGCGCCCGTTTTGCAGGAAGTGTACGTGCGCACCGGTCCGGAATTTGGCCAGTACGTCTGGGAAGATTTTAACGGTGACGGCCTGCCGCAGGTGGATGAGTTCGTGCCGGAGACATTACCAGATGAAGGCGTTTACGAACGCGTGCTGGTCCCCTCCGACTCGCTTACGGCGGCAACGGCCATCGCGTCACGGCTACAACTGGAACTGGCGCCCGGCTGTCGCTGGGAGGCGCTCCGAATGCTTACATTGCGAACGATCGTCGAGCTCCGTGATCGCACACGGGATCCGGCACTCGGCCGCCTGCTTCTGCTCGATCCGGCCCATCTACTACGTTCCCGCACCACACTGGATGGCCGATTGCGGCTGGTACAGGACGTCTATCTATGGCGGGGGCATCCAGATCGGAGCTTTACGCTGTCGGTGGCCGGTGTGCGCACGCTGGCGCAGCGAGCCACAGGAAAGGAGCAGCGATCCATACTGCGGGGATATCTGGAGGCACGCTACCGGCTGGCCGGGCAGTGGATACTGGCGCTGGAGGCCGAGGCGCAGCGCGATCGCCAGAGGAGTGAAGGGCTGCGCGGCCGTACCTATCGGCTTCGGCAGTACCGGTTGCAGCTCAGGCTGGATCGCCTGCTGGATCGCGGACGGGTAGGCAGTGCATTGGTGATCGGACGGGGGCTGGCCGACCTGCCGCTACGGCTGTGGCTGGTGCGTCTGCCGCTTGAAGTCGAACGGACACGGCCCGGGAATGAACGGGTGCGGCTGCGCTTCGAGCCAGCCTACGTATGGCAGCAGGGAAGGCTGGAAGGCCCCGCAGGTTATCTGCTTGCCAATGGACTGGCCGCCGGTTGGAACATGACCTGGGGAGTGGAACTGGACCGCACGCTCGCGGGCAATCTTGAGCTGACGGTGGGCTATCATGGCCGATGGCGCACAGCCGCGCCCTTTCGTCACACGCTACGCGTGGAGTTGAGCGCGGTGTTGTGAGTTTTACAGGCGTCCTGAATGCAGAATAACCCAGATCAGATAAGCGGCAAGGAGGATTGTCAGCAAAAAACCAAAGCCCAGGGCTGGACCGATCAGGTGCTCTATGGTAGGCAGGCGCACTGCCGTCATGAGCACGGCGAGTCCAATGATGAAAGCTGCCGTCAGCATACCTAACACCAGTCGGTTTGTCAGTCGCTCCAGCCGGGCAATGAAGGGCTCAAAGCCTTCCGGCCGCATGCCCATCTGGATTCTGCCTTGCTCCAGCGCATGAAGCAGGCGTCTAAGCTGGCGGGGAAGGGTCAGACCAAATTCAGCGGCTTCCAGGGTAGCCCATCCCAGTCGCCGCATCCATGGCAGCGGCAGGTAGCGATGCAGTAGCAAATGCTGGACGTAACCGGGGAGTAGGGTCGTCACCCGAAAGTCGGGGGCCAGTTGCCCGGCCAGTCCTTCGGCCATCATGATGGTCTTCAGGAGCAGGACCAGGTTGGCAGGCAGGTGTAAACGGTGGCGGCGGACAATGGCCAACACTTCCTTCAGGATTGGCGCAATCCGCAGTTCCTGGAGAGGCCGGTCGTAGTAGCTCAGCATAAAGTGGCGCAGATCCTCGCGAAGAACAGCGCGATCCACGTGCCGTCGGGCCACGCCCAGTTCCAGAAAGGCATCGACCAGTCGATCTGGATCTTGCTGCGCAAGGGCCAGCAGGAGCTGGGCCAGTCGGTCCTGCGTAGCGGTGTCCACGACGCCTACCATACCGAAGTCGATGAGGCCAATGGTGCCGTCGGTTTCGACAAAAAAGTTGCCTGGATGTGGATCGGCATGAAAAAAGCCATCCTCGAAGACCATTTGCATCAGGATACGGGCGATGCGTTCGGCCAGTTCGGTGCGGTTGAAGCCGGCGGCGTCGAGGGCCGCCAGGTCGTCGATTTTGATGCCTCGGATGCGCTCCAGCGTGAGCACGCGCGAGGTGGAGTAGTCCCAGAATATGCGAGGGATGTGGACGGTCGGATTGTTGGCGAAGTTCTGAGCAAAACGTTCAGCATTGCGGCCTTCGCGCAGGTAGTCCAGTTCGGCCCGGAGCGTCAGGGCAAATTCCTGGACGATGCCGACGATGTCGTAGGTTTCGGCCAGCTCCCAGTGGCGGCGGGCCGTGTGGGCCAGGTTCAGTAGCAGTTCCAGGTCCTGTTCGACCTGCTCGACCACGCCGGGGCGTCGCACCTTGATGACCACTTCGGTGCCGTCGGGCAGGGTGGCTGCGTGGGCCTGTCCGATGGAGGCGGCCGCTAACGGTTGGGGATCGAAGTGGGCGAACAGTTCCGTGATGGGGCGTCCCAGTTCGGTTTCGATGATGGACTGTATGACCTCAGCAGGGACCGGCGCGGCTGCATCCTGGAGTCTGGCCAGTTCCCGTTGATAGGAAGGGGGAAGCAGGTCGGCGCGGGTGGCCAGAAACTGACCGAGTTTGATCCAGGCAGCGCCCAGTTCATCGAGCGCCATGCGCAGGTGTTCGGGAGCGGCGTAGGGTTCTGCGCGGCGGGGGTGGCCCAGCAGACCGCGGTGTAGCGGGACGAACCGGTCGAGGCCTGCAATGCTTACCAGATAGCCCAGACCATGCCGGAGCAGCACTTCGGCAATCTGGCGGGCCCGCCGCGCCCGTGTTAGGGCAGGTGGCAACATAATTGTATCGCGTCATTTTTTAACATTCTACGTGTCTACGGATAAAAAGGCAAAACAAATAAAATAACGATTTACGATTGTGTGGTATTTACGAAGTCGTAATTTGCTATATAAAAAGCCCCGAGGCTTCTCGGGGCTTTAGTTAAAGTCGTTGAATTGTCTTATTTATTGCTTAGTTAAAGCTGAATTTATAAGTTTATCTAATTGAAGAGTAAATCTATTAATAGAAGAATTGCAAACAGAACCCATTATTACATCTCTGCTTCCTTTTTTGTCTACAACATATCCTAAAGCTTCAACATCCTGACTACTTGCCGATGAGGCGATACGCCTTGACAAAAGGATCTCTCCACTGGAATTTAAAATTTCAACCCTACCTTCATGAGAACAATAATAAGTAGCTTGGCTAGTTCCTCCACCGAAAAGAGTCTTTAAAGCTGTTGATGTAGCGCTTTCATTAAGCTGATAAACGGATTTAACTTTTTCTAAAATAATTCGTACTGCCACAGAGTCTTCAGCTATAGGATCAAACTTAAGATGCATGTAACGTTGAAGAATCTGTCGCATGGATTCAATCTG
>Ga0256839_1000532_pt1 | contig 49081 bp, 35 predicted proteins | sample 354166metaG_FD_185968 | JGI IMG/M metagenome (GOLD analysis project Ga0256839, IMG submission 185968) | Hydrothermal vent microbial communities from Mid Atlantic Ridge, Atlantic Ocean - 354-166 | ecosystem: Environmental > Aquatic > Marine > Hydrothermal vents | place: Atlantic Ocean: Mid... | reverse complement strand
TGTCGGCGGGGGTCAGCGCGAGCGACGATCCGCACGTGCATTCGGGGGCGATGCTGCTGGAGCGGGCCGACCGGGCGCTGTACCGGGCGAAGGGATCGGGGCGAAATCGCGTGGTGCGGGCGAGCGAGCTGGACCTGGCGGACGGGGAGGCGGGGCTGCGCTCGACGGGCACGTAGGTGGGCCGGGGGCAGGCGCGGTACCCTACAAGGGGCGAGCGGGGCCGCGGCGGGGGCCCTCGTGGGGGGTGGACCGGCGCAATCGGGGCGTTGCCCGCCTACCGGGGCTGTGTTATCCCGTCCGTCCGCCTCGTCTCGGCCCCGGAAGGGGGCCGGTGGGGACCGGGCGCAGTCCGTCCCGCGGTCTGCGTCGAAACCGAGCCGAAAAACGTCCATGGCACGAAAGACTCCAGCATCCGAACTCGAGAAGGCACGAAAAGGACTGTTGTCGCAGGGCAAGGCCGGCGGTGGTGTGACGACCGCCGACGTCCGTGCCGCGCTCGGGGCGCACCTGGTGGACCCGCGGGATCTTCCCAGGTGGCGGGCGTGGCTCGCCGCCGAAGGGGTGGCGGTCCGTTCCGCGCCCGACCCGGTGCCACCGGCACCGCGCCGGGTCGCCACGCGGCGGCCGCTTCCGGAGCCGAGCCCCGACGAGGAGCGAAGGCGCAGCACCGACCCCGTGCGGATGTACCTGCGCAAGATGGGCACCGTGTCGTTGCTCACGCGCGAGGGGGAAGTCGAGCTCGCCAAGCGGATCGAAAGCGCGCGCAACCGCATGACGACGCTGGCGCTGGCGAGTCCGGCGGCCATGCCGTACCTGTTCGACCTGCACGATCGTCTCCGGCGGCACGATCTTTCGATCCGTGACATGTTGGAGGTGGCGCAGGCGAGCGACCACGACTCGAATGAAGGCGGGGCCGCCTACGAGACCGTCTTCGCCAACATGACGAAGCAACTCGACAAGGCCAAGCGCCACCACAGTGCGGCCGACCGCTTGCGCGAGGAGATCGACGCCAAGCTCGAAGACGGGACGATGACCGCGCAGGCGCTGCTGCGCGCGCTCAAGAAGCTCTCCGGGCACCACGTAAGCGCCATGCAGGCCTACGCGGACATGCGCCTTTCGCAGCGCTCCATCGACGGCTTGGTCAAGGCCTTCGACGAAATCGTCGGGCGGATGGACCGTGCCGAAGCGGAGCTTCGCAAGTGCGAGCGGCGGGCCGGTGTGGGGCTCGACGAACTGCGGGCCATGTTCCAACAGGTACGCCTGACCGAAGAGGAGGAGTTCAAGCTGTGCCGGCGGCTCGGGCTCCACCCGGCCGAACTGCAAGAGGTGATGATGCGCATGAAGCTCGCGACGAAGCGGCTTCGGCGCGTCCAGCAGGAGACTGGGATGGACCCGGAAGACCTGGCGAGCCTCGCCAAGCGGCTACGGCATGCGCGCCGGGAAGGGGAGCAGGCCAAGGAGGAGATGGTGGAGGCCAACCTGCGGCTCGTGGTGTCCATCGCCAAGAAGTACAGCAACCGCGGGTTGCAGTTCCTCGACCTCATCCAGGAGGGGAACATCGGTCTGATGAAGGCGGTGGACAAGTTCGATCACACGCGCGGCTACAAGTTCTCGACGTACGCGACGTGGTGGATCCGGCAGTCGATCACGCGCGCCATCGCGGATCAGGCCCGCACCATCCGGATCCCGGTCCACATGGTCGAGAGCGTCAACAAGGTCATCCGCACCAGCCGGCAACTCGTGCAGGAACTCGGCCGGGAGCCGCGGCCCGAGGAGATCGCCGAGCGCATGCAGTTCCCGGTGGAGAAGGTGCAGAAGATCCTCCGGATCGCCAAGGAGCCGCTGTCGCTCGAAACCCCCGTCGGGGACGACGGCGATGCGAAACTCGGTGACTTCATCGAGGACGAAAAAGCCCTCAATCCGGCCGAATCCCTCGCGACCGACGATCTGTCCGAGCAGACGCGCCGGATCCTGGCCACGGCGCTCAGCCCCCGTGAAGAGCGGGTGCTTCGGATGCGCTTCGGGATCGGGGAGCCGTCCGCGCACACGCTAGAGGAGGTCGGGCGCAACTTTTCGGTCACGCGCGAACGGATCCGGCAGATCGAGGCCAAGGCGCTCGGAAAATTGCGCAAGTCCATGGGGGCCGAGCCGCTCAAGGCCTTCTTGCAGGGCAACTAGCGAGGGCGGGCGGCGCGCTGCGGGTGGGCCGTGGGCGGCGGGTATCCGCCCCGCGGGCCCCGGCCTGCTATCATCTCGTCGCCAATGACCTCCCCTTCCCTCGACCGCGCGCCCCCTGCATCGTCGCCGGGGGCCGTTCGGGGTGGAGATGGGCGCGCGCGATCGCGCGCCTCGAGAGCCCCTGGTGGCGTGTGGCGCGGATGGGTACGTTGTTGGGGTTCGTGCGGCGCGGCCCCGCCCCCGAGGCGGCAGGCGGCAGAAAGGATGAGCGCGTGACGGCGCGATCGGGGGATCTCCTGAGCTTCCTCGGGGGCCCCGAGCGGCTGCGGGTGCTGCTCGTCGGTGGGGATCAATCTGCGCGCAACCGGATCACGGACCTCGCAGAGGGTACGGGTTGGCCCACGATCGAACTGGCTGGGGCCGTGGCGCTGCTCGACCAGGTGGACCAGAAGAACGCGACCCGGGACGTGGATGTGGTCGTGCGGTGGTGTTCCGGCCGCCTTTCGGTGGCCGATGCGAGCTTCGTATCGGCCGTGGCGAAGCGCGGCACGCACGCGGTCGTCGTCGTGGGAGGGGAGGGGGACCACGGCCGGCAGGCCCGCGAATCCCATCGTTGTGGCGCGGCGGCGTACGTGCCGGGCCCGGCCCCCGATCCGGCGGCGTTGCTCGTGGCGATCACGAATGCAGCACAGCGCGCGCGCCTCGTGCGGCGTGTCGTGGACCTGCAGTCGAGGCTCGCCATGTTGCTTCGCAACGCCGAACATGCGCGGTGGGAGTACGATCCGACCACGGAGCAGCTTCGCGTGTCGCCGCACTGGATGGAACTGTTTGGTGACATCGGGGACTTCGAGCACGCCACCAACCTCGATGCCTGGGCGCGTCTCGTTCACCCGGAGGATGAACAGACCTTCCTGCGATCGATCCACCGTTTCCTACAGGAGGATGGTGCCCTTGGAGACCTGGAGATCCGCATGCGCACGGCCGACGGCACCTACCGGTGGTTCATGGTGCGTGGGGTCCACGAGATGGCCGACGACGGACCGGCGTCGCGGGTGGTGGGCACGCTCACGGACGTGACGGAACTGCGCGAGCGCATGGACCACGTACGGGCACAGGCGAGGCTCGACGCGCTCACCGGGCTGCCGCGTCGCGAGGTGTTCTACGAGCGCTTGGCGCGGGCCATCGAGGTCCTCCGAGACTGGCCGGACGCGGGCTACGTGGTGCTTCTCATCGAGGTGGAGGGGTTGCGCCGTTTCAACGAGAGCATCGGCCACCACGCGGGGGATCGCGTGCTCGCGGCGCTTGCCCGGCGCTTCGAAGAGTGCGTCGATGCGGACACGATGATCGCGCGGTTCGCCGGCGCCAAGTTTGCTGTGTTGGTGGAGAACGTGACGGACTTCGACCTGGGGGCGCGCCTTGCCGACCGATTCGACGCCGTGGCGCGCAAGCCCGTGGACGTGGACGGAGAGCACGTCTACGTCGGCGTCAGCGTCGGGATCACGACCAGCGAACGTAACTACCGGCACGTGGACGACGTGATAAGTGACGTCTCCACCGCAGCTTCGCGAGCCAAGCAACTCTCGCGCGGTACGAAAAAGCGCAGTTTCAGCACGAACATGCGCATGGAAGCGCTGACGAAGATGCGGCTTGAGATGGCCCTGCGGGAAGCCGTCGAGCGCGAGGAATTCGATCTGCACTTCCAACCCATCGTCTCCCTCGTGACCGGTCGATTGACCGGATTCGAGGCGTTGATCCGCTGGGAGAGTCCCACGCGGGGGCGCATCTCGCCTGCGGAGTTCATTCCCATCGCGGAGGCCACGGGCCTTATCTTGCCCATCGGGCGGTGGGCGATCCGACAGGCCGCCAAGACCCTGCGGTGGTTCGTCGATCACCATCCGGCGGCGAAAGCCCTTGGCGTCAGCGTGAACCTGTCCGCGCGTCAAGTGGCCGACCCGGACCTCCTACACGGCGTGGCGCGAGTTCTCAACGAGACGGAGATCGATCCGGAAAACCTCAAGATCGAGCTTACCGAGAGCGTCTTGATGGACAACATGGACGAGGTCGTGGCGCTCCTTACGAGCCTGCGCGAGTTGGGCGTCAAGATCTGGGTGGACGACTTCGGCACCGGCTACTCGTCCCTGTCTTACCTGCACAGGTTCCCGGTGGATGGACTCAAGGTGGACAAGACGTTCGTGGATGGGCTCGGTCCGGATCCCACCGACTCGAGCGTGGCGATGGTTCGCACGATGGTGAGCCTCTCGGAGCAGCTTGGCGTGGACCTCGTGGCCGAGGGCATCGAGACGCAGGAGCAGGCGGACTTCTTGCGTCGTCTCGGGTGTTCGGCGGGGCAGGGGTATTTCTTCGGTCGCCCGTGCCCGGCCGACCAGGCACTCGCGTTGCTACGGCAAGAACGCGGGGCGTCGGTCGGTTGACCGAATGGGGCGGCGCGCCGGCCGCCGGTCGAGTGCGTCCGACCTACAGGATGATCGGGTAGGTCAGCCCCATCCGCTTGGCGCGAAAGCGTGGGAATTTCGCCGCGCCGAACTTTGCGGCCACGCAGCGGCCGAGAGGAGAGTCGGCGTGCTCGCCAAGGGGCGCAGCGGACAGGACGAGGCCGGTGGCCCCCTCGATGGAGAGCTTGACCCGCACCTTCGTGCCCGGGGACGCGCCGTGCTGGCGGGCGCATGCACGGGCGGCCGCCTTGACGGGGCGCAGCGCCGTCCGGACGTCCGGCATGGCGAGCTTTTCCGGGAGATCGTCCTGTACGTGTTGGGTGTCGGCCGCGCGCTTCTTCGCGGACGCGCGGAAAGCCGCGCACTTTGGAAGGTCGCGGTTCACGAGGCAGTCCACGTCCACGTCGTCGTCGGCGGACGTCGCCGCAGGCGCCGCGGCCCGTGGATCGGGCTCGTCCGCGGCGGCTGTCTCCGCGGGCGTCCCTGCCTGATCGCCGGGGGCCAGGCCCGCGAAGGGGTCGGCGACGCCCCCGGCTGCGCCGTCGTCTTCCTCGGTCGCCTGGGACTGCGCTTCTTCGTCCGGCCGGACCTTCGGGACGTGGATCGGGCGTTGTCGCGCTCGGCGAGGGGCGGTCGCCGCCTCGGGTTCGTCCTCGAGCACCAGCAACGGCTCGTCGTCCTCCTCCTCGAGAACCTTCTGGACCTCGCGCCCCGCCACGGCACCCGCGAGTCCCGCGGCGATCCCGTCGCGCGGAGGTCGCGGGGCGGTGGCGGTCGCGGCCTGCCCGGCCTGTGGAACGGCCGCCGCGAGGCGAGGGGTGGCCGGCGTCACGGTCGAGGCATGGGCCGCGTCGCTGCGGCGGAGCGCGACGACCCCGAGCACCCCCACGGCGCCCAGCAGCACCACCAGGCTCACCGTCAGCGCGGCGACCAGCGGGCGCCGATCACGACGCGGGGAAGCCGGGGGGGCGAGCAGGCTGCCGGCGGGGAGGGCGGGGTTGACGGCGATGGGAGCGTCCCCGGGCGCCGATTCCAGGCTCGGTGCCACCACGAAGGCGCCGTCTTCGACCGGTGCCGTCTCGATGGAGTCCTCCGGGGCGTGGTCGCCCATCGCCGCCGCGATGCGCTGGATGTCCGCGAGACCGGACCCTTCGGACGATGAAAACGCAGATTCGTTGGCCATGGAAAAGTCCTTCGACCCGTGTGACCGAGGATCGGCACACACGCAACTGCATTTTCGATCACCGTGCACCGGGGCGCAACTTTCGCGCGGGCGGGCCGCACCGGCGCCGGGGCTCGTCGCCCAGGGGGCCCAGCAGTCAATGTTGCCGAAAAGAACGGCGTTTTGGGCGATCCGAGGGGCTATGGCGGCGCCTTGGATGGAGCCGGGGAGGGCGTGGCGGCCTCCGACTTTGCGCCAGCTTCGGCGGCGGGTTTGGGCCGCTCGGCGGACGTTGCGTGCGCGTCGGCCGGGGGCTTTCGCGCGGGGGCGCCGGCGTCCGCGGCCGTCGTCTCGGTTGGCTCCGGTTCGTGGGCCGGGGCCTCGAAGGCCGCCGAGGGCGGAAGGCGCCCTTCGTGTCGGCGCCGCCACATGGTCTCGCGGGCCTTGCGGTCGCGTTCGGCCTGTTCGGGGGTCTTGTGCAGCACCTTGCGCGAAAAGGAGGCCAGCATGTCGAGCACGGTGTCGGCCTGTTTCGTCGTGAACGTGCCCGCGATGCGCACCCGGGCCCCGCGGCGTTCGAGCTCGAGGAGGCGGTAGATCCAGCCGGCCACGGCCTTGATCGTCCAGGTTTCGTCCAGGATGCGCGCGAGATCCCGCCGGTACCAGGTGGCGAAGGCCTTGGCGTCGTCGCGGGACAGGAAGGTCGCTTCCACCACCAGGGTCGGGTCGCGGGACGCCTCGACCGTGACGACGACGTGGTCGGGCATCGGAAACGGTAGCCCGCGGACGCGACGGAGCGCCGCGTGGATGTCCTTCATGACCACCTGCATGCCCGCCGTGGGCTCTCGCGCCGCAAAACGCCGCATCCGCGTCAGGTTGGCCACGAAGTTACCCGACGTCTTCGTCGCGCCCTCGGGGCCGGTGAGGATGTGCGGCAGGAACTCCTCGCGCACGTACACCGCCACGCGGTCGTCGAGCAGGACGATCCACCGAGGGTCGATGTCGGGTCGGTCGGGATCGGCGGGTTTGGGGTTGCCGAGGGTGATCCCGTCCCGCTCCTCCCACGTGATGGTTTCGCCGGTGTGCTCGACGGCGCGCTCGACGGCGCGGACGACCTCCTCGCGCGGCAGGTTGTATTGGACCGCCAGGAACGTTTGCGTGACGTCGCGAATGTCGGGGGAGGCGATGACCATGTAGTCGAAGTCGCGAAGCGGGTGGAAGCCGCCCCCCTGGACCAGGAATTCGAAATCGGGCAGGGGCGCCATGACCTCGATGCCCTTGTCCGCGAACGGCAGCTTGCGGATGCGACGGTTGACCAAGAAGGCGTAGAAGGTGGCATTCGTCGGCCCGAGTCGATCCACCTTCGACGGGCGGCGTCCGAGGGTCTTGCGGGGGTCGGGTTTTTCGGGAGCTTTGGGCTCGGCCGCCTCGTCGCCCTCGTTCTTCGGGGGGGGCGTCTCGGGCTGGGACGGTGGTGGCGCGACCACGGGTTCGGGGGTTGGGGGCGCCTTGGCCTGTACGACGTTCGGGTCGAGCAGGGTGACCTCTGTGAACTCGATGTCGATGTCGGGCATCTGCAGCCCGGCCGAGAACGACAGCAGCCCCGCCCCGAGCACGAGGCCGTGCAGGGTGAGCGAGGTGAGGAACGCGACGAGGCGGCGCTTCACGGGCAGCCTGGACGATAGCACCGGGGCTGGTCCGGCGCCGCGTTGGCCGTCGCGGCGTCCGGGCCCCCGATCAACCCCCGAGGGGCCTCGGTGCGCCGTCGCCGTAGCGCGCCACGAGGGACTCGACGCGCCGGCGGAAGTCCGCCTCGTGGTGGCGGCGGAAGGCCTCCCACGTGCACAGGGTGCGGGTGTCCTCCACGCGGTCCACGAACAGCACGCCATCGATGTGATCGACCTCGTGCTGGAAGGTGCCGGCGGTGACCCCCGCGGCCTCGAACGCGATCGGGTGGCCGTGTCGATCGAGGGCGCGGACGCGAATACGCGCGTTGCGGCGCACGACGCCGCGCAGGTTCGGGACCGAAAGGCACCCTTCGTAGTTCTCGAACGTCTCGTCGCCCACCGGCTCGATCGTGGGGTTGACCAGGATCGTCAGCGGGATCGAAGGCTTGTAGGGGTAGCGGGGATTGTCGTGTACCTCCACCGCGACGATCCGGAGCGGTTCGAAGATCTGCGGGGCCGCAAGGCCGGCGCCGTTGGCGTCCCGCATGGTCTCGACGAGGTCGTCGATGAGGGCCTGCATGCGCGTGCTCGCCAGGTCCGCCGGGTCCACGGGCGCCGCCTTCGTGCGCAACACCGGGGCGCCGATCTGGGCGATCTTGCGCAGCGTCACGCTACCCCTTGACGACCTTGGCCTTGAGCGCGGCCTTGCCGTCCTTGATGTAGACCGAAAACTCGACGTCCTTGACGCCCGGCCGCGCCAGGAGTTGTTCCGTGTTCTTGCGCAGCTTCTGGGCGAACTTTTCGTACGTCACGTTGTCGGTGGGCTCGCCGCAGGTCTGTTTGACCTGCAAGAACTCCTCGAAGACCTCGCGGTAGTATGCCTCGCGCGGGTCGGCCGGAGGCGGTTCCGGCGGCGGCGCGGCGGCCGGCTCGGAAGGCGCGGCCGCCGGCTCATCGAACAGCGAGGGAGCATCGATGGGGCCTTCCTCCACGGACTCTCCGTGGGTGTGGCTCTCCATGTGCAAGGCAGCGGCTTCGTCGTCCTTCGGAAGTTCGATGGCGTCGGGCACCTTCGGCGCATTCTTCTTGCCCGTGTCCCTGCCGATTGCCTTGTGCGCTCGCGAGGGAGCGCGGCGGTGGCTGCGCGACAGCGCCCGGCGCGATCGTGTCTTCGGGCGTTTTTGCTCCCGTTCGGATTCTTCGCCGCCCTCCTCCTGCGCTTGTTGTTCGGCGAGGTAGGCGGCGTGCAGGGCCTCTTGGGCCAGCACGGCTGCACGCGCGACCTGCCCGACGATCCCGGCGTAGCGGTCATGGAACACCTGGTGCTGGCTGCCCTGGGCAATCGCTTCGAGTTCGGCCGAAAGCCGCTTGAGGGGGCCGATCACCTCCATTTGCGGCAGGTACCAGGCCAGTCCGACTCCCAGGAGCAGCACCGCGAGGATCGCCGGCCAGGCGATCTCGCCCGTTCGACCGGAGGCCAGGGCCTCGTCGAGCGCGTCTCCCAGGCTGCGGGTGCCCGCGGCGGCGGTCGCGCGGGACAGGACCACGAGGAAGGTGGCGTCGTTCCCCTGGCCGGCCGGCCCGGGGACGCGACCGACCGCCCCGATCCGCGCATCGAGCCCGTCGCCCACGCGAAAGACCTGGCTGGCTCCTTCCTCGGGCGCCTCCTGGGCGTGTTCGACGGCCAGGCGTTCAATCTGTGGTCCCACTTGGAGGTCGCCGATGAGGTCCCCCACCATCTTCCCATTTCGCACCAGGGCGGCCGGATGGTGGGTGCCCAGCACGCGGCGCAGCAGGGATCCGGCGCCCGTGGGCAGTGGCTGGAGGGCGACCAGACGGTAGCCCGCCTCGGTCGGGCGAGACAGGAGCACCACGTGCAACCGGCCGCCGAGCGTGGCGGAGACGAGGGTCTCGGCGTCGGTCTGGGCGCGGGCCACGACGACCCGAGCGGCCTGCTCCAGCAGACCCTTGCCGAGCCCGTTGCCGGCGACCAGTTTGCCCTCCTTGTCCACGATCCCCACGGTCATCTTGGGGAAGTCGCGCAACAGGCTCTCCTCGGACACGTCCGCCAGGATCTGCTCCAGGGGCACGAACTTCGGGCTGTCTTCCTCGATGGATGGGTCGAAGCGGTCGATGGCGTCGGCCAGCCGGGGGGCGTTGAGCAGGGCCGGGGCGCGCTGCACGGGCGACGACTGGAGTTCCGCCTGGATCGCGGCCAGCCCGGCCTCCGTGGCCGCCCGCACCGCCGTCCGGTCGGCGTCGGTGAACCCGCCCGCGGGTCCGAGCGAAAGGAGGTACATGCCGGCGAGGAACGCCGCCGCGAACATCGCGAGAATCGAGGCCCAAAGCTTGGTCAGCAACACGGCCCGCAGAGTCTACGCACGATGCGCGCGCGGCGGCAAATCACGCGAGGATCCTCGGCGTGCACGGTTCGGCGGCCGCGGCCGATCTGCACGGGCGTGGCGGGACGCTCCCCATGGCTCGGCCACGGACTCGTGGTGTTCGCGGCGGGGGCCGGATTCCTCGCGGGCCGACAGGCCGGGGGCGCCCCCGGCGCCGCCGCGGCGGCCGGGGTCGTCGGGGCCGCCATCGTGCTCGCGCCCGTCGCGGCGCATTTTCGCGCATTGTCGCTCGTCGGGCTGCTGCATGGGCTGCTGGTGGGGCAGGCGCTGGCCCTGGCCGAGGTGCCGGCCCCCCGGGGCGTCGGCCCCCGCGTGGTGCGCATCGAGGCGGTGGCGGCGGGGGTGCCCGGCCCTACCTGCCGGGTGCTGGGAACGGTCGCCGGCGCGGGGCCGTTCGTGGTGGACCTGCCACCTGCGACCTGTCCCCTCGCCGCTGGCGACGCCGTGCGCGCCGTGGGCCTCGTGCGGGAGCGGGGGCGGTTCCTGCCCGGCGTCGGCCCTTCGGCCGAGAGCATCGCCGCCCGTGCCGGCGGCCTGGCGCTGTTGCGGGCCGCATACGCCTATCGGGAGCCTGGCGCGCGTGGGGCGGCGGATCCGGTCGCCGCCCTGCGCCAGCGGGTCGCGAAGCGGGGGGCGGGGAGCGGACCGCACGCCTTCGTGGCGGCGGCGGTGTTCGGGCTGCGGCGCGGGCTCGAGCCCCTTGCGCGGGACGACCTGCGGCGCGCCGGGCTCGGGCACCTGGTGGCGGTCAGCGGCCTGCACGTGGGCCTCTTGTCGGCGATGTGGGTGGCGGTCTTCCTGCGCGTCGTGCCGGCCCATCGGCCGGTCTGGGCCCATGCGGCGGCACTGCCCCTGGCCGTGGCATTTGCGGTCGTGACGGGTGCGGCGGCGCCGGCCGTGCGCGCGGCGGGCACCCTGGCCGTGACGGTCGTCTGCGCTGCCCGGGGGCACCTGCCGCACCGCGTCGGTGTGGTGACCGCCGTGGGCGCGGCGATGGCGCTTTGCCGCCCGGGCTGGGTGTTCGACCCGGCGTACCAGCTCTCCATGGCCGCGGCCCTCGCGATCGCGACGGCGCCGCCGGACGGGGCGGTGCTGCGGACCACGTGGCGGATCACGTGGGCGCTGGCGCCGCTTTCCTTCCATCACTTCGGGGACGCGCCGCTGTGGGGCGTCGCCACGAACCTCCTGGCGATCCCGGTGTTCGCAGGGTGGGTCCTGCCCCTCGGGCTCGTCGGGGCGCTGCCCGGACCGGTGGGGGCCGCGGCCTTCGACGCGGCGGCCTGGGGCGCGGCCCTGCTGCTGGACCTGGCCCGGCTGTTTCACGCACGAAGCCCCCTTCCGCTCGCCGTGGCGGTGGCGGTGGCGGCGCTTGCGTGGGTGGTCGCCACCTGGCGCCGCCGTCCCGGGCTGGCGCCGCCGTCCCTCGCGGTCGCCGGTCTCGGGTGCCTTTGGCTGTGGCCGACCGCCGGCGAACCGCCCCCGCGGTGGATCGCCTACGGGCGGAAGCGACCGCAGGTCGTCGTTATGGGCTCGGATGGACCGTGTCGTGGGTTCGAGGGGGCCGTGCCCGATCCCCTGCGGCGGGTGGTGCTGCCGGGGCACGACCGAGCCGATCCCCTGCCGGCCTGTCGCGCCGTGGGGGTCCCGGTGCCGGTGAGTGCTGCGACGCTGCGCGTCCTCGTCCGGCGTTGTGGTCGTGGGGTGCGTTTCGTCCGGCAGGCCCGCGACGGTGGGATCGATTGCTTTCGAGACGGACGTTTTCGACCGATCGGCGGGGGCCCCGGCGCTCCCATGCCTCTGGAAGGAAGGACCGTGTTATGACCGAACCGATGCCGACCGCAGACCCCGCGCCCCGTCTGGTGCCGGTGGAAAGAGGCGAACCCCTATCTTTGCCGGCCGGCCCGGCGGTGGTGGGGCGCGATCCTGCCTGTGACCTGCGGATCGACGACCCGGACGTCTCCCGGCGCCACGCGCGCGTCGAGGTACGGGACGACGGGGTGCTCGTCGAGGACCTGGGGAGCAAGAACGGGACGATCGTGGACGGTGAGCCGGTCGAGGGCGCGGTCCTCGCCCGGCCGGGGGCGACCGTGTCGTTCGGAGGGCCGACGTACCGTGTGCACCACCCGACCGCCGAGGTCACGCGGATGCTCGCGGACGCGGGCGAGCCCACGGTGACGCGGATCGCCGACGATACACGGGCCCCGGGGCCATCGCCGCGCAGTCTCGTCGTGCCGGCGCTCGTGGCGGTGATCTTGGCCGTGTTGCTCGCCTCGATCCTGTGGTGACCCGCCGCCGTGTTGCGGCGCGTGCCTGCGGGGGCCTATGCTCGCGGTGTGTCGGGCCGCAGGCTGCTTCTGTTGCTGGTCGCGGCGTTTCTTCTCGCCGTGGGGGCGGTCGTCTATCTGGCCGTGCGCGCCGAACCGGCGGATCCGGCCGCGCTCGATCGCGCGTCGCAAGGCAGGGGCGGTCGTCCCCCGCGCAAGGGGACCGGGAAACGGCGAAAGCCGCTGATGCGCCCGAGGGCGGTGGCACCAGCGGGCGAGCGGCCGGCTGGGGGCGCCGAGGTGGTTCCGGCCCCGGCGCCGGCGCCCGCGACCGTGGCCGGTTCGGGGGCGGCCGCCCCGGCGCCCAGGCCCACCGTGAACGTCCCCACGCCCGGACCGAACCGGCGCTGAACGCCGCGTGCCCGTGGTCCCGCCGGTCTGGGAGGCGTCCGTTGCGTGGCCCGGGTCGGAGCCGTCGCCGCGGGACCGGGCTTCGACTGGCGCGCGGGGCGGCGAGCGCGGGCAAACCGTGCCGTCTACCCTCGCGGCGGGTCGGCGAGCGCCTGCGGGGCGTGTTGGTACGCCACGGCCCCCACCTGAGGTTGGAGTCTCCGCGGTGGGGGCGCCCTCGGTCGGTCCGAACCCGTGCTCCGTCGAAGTTCGGGCGTGGGCATCCGCGGCAACCACCCGACCGGGCGGCCCCCGTCGCACCCGGGGGTCTGCCGATCTCGTGGACCGGTGTGTCGCGTGCGCCGGAGGGCCGGCGTGGAGGGCCGGTCGCCAGCCGCTTCCGATTGGCGCCGGGAAGGGGGCGATCGAACTGTCACCCCCCATGGGACTCGATCCCCGGCACCAGGTCACGTTTGATTGCGCGCCTCGGACCGCGGTTTGCATGGAAAGGAGGGAGGCATGTCGCGTGACGTACCAGGCGCTCTACCGGAAAACGCGGGCTGGTCGTCCGGCCCAGGGTCGGTGCCCGTGGCCCGCATCGTCTTCGTGGTGTCGAAGACGACGCCGGGGGCCGCATTCCTGGTGCGTGCCGCCCTGCGCTCGGTGGGGGTGGCTGGCGAGACCGTGCCGCCCGACAAGATCGCGGTCTTTGCGCGGGAGCTTTCTTTGCGCGTTGTGCGCCGAACGGGGCCCGGTGCGGCGGCGGCGGCGTACGCGGCGGTCCTGGCCCTCTCCGTCCCCGGGCGGTGCTCCGTACGCAAGGCCGCGTGAATCGGGCCGTGCGCCGGGTCGTCCATGGGCGGCGTGCCTTCGGGCATGCTACGTGGCCCCCCGGGTCCCGACCGCCATGGCGCGCCCTTCGTTCCTGCTCGTCCTCGCCCTGCTCGCCCTGCTGGGCGGCGTGCGCCCGGCCGTGGCGGGGGACGACTGCACGTACACGGTGCGCAAGGGGGACACGCTGGGCCGCATCGCGGCGCGGGCGGGCGTGCGTGTGGGCGATCTTACGGCCTCGGACCCGGCCCTGCGGGCCCATCCCGACCGCTTGCGGGTGGGGCAGACCATCGACCTTTGCAAGGCCCGGAAGAAGGCCCGGGCGGCGGGTCGCGCCAGCCGCAAGCGCTGTGGCCGGCGCCGCACGGCGGTGGTCCACGAGGTCCGCGCCGGTGAGACCCTGTCGAAGATCGCGGGGCGCTACGGCGTGTCCGTACGGACGATCCTCGACCAGAACCCCTCGCTGCGCGGCGATCCGAAGCGCCTTCGGGCTGGCGCCACGCTGTCCTTCTGTGCCGGCCGGGCCCGGGTGAAAAACGCCAAGATTTGCGGCTACCGCACGCCGGTCTATCACCACGCGGTGATCCCGGGCGAGCACCTGGGCCTGGTGGCCGGCCGCTACGGCGTGCGTCGCAAGGACCTTCTGCGCTGGAACCCGAGCCTGCGCAAGAACCCCGACGCGCTGCGGGTCGGGCAGACGATCCGGGTCTGCCCCGAGATCGCCCCGCGCACCCGGCAGAAGATCGAGCATACGGTCCAGCCGGGCGAGACCTTCGGTGCCATCGCCCGCCGCTACGACACCACGCGCCGCCAGCTCCTCGCCTGGCAACGGGGCCGCCTTTCGGACCCGAGCCGCCTGCGCGCCGGCCAGAAGCTCTCGGTCTGGGTCGAGGGCGCCGTCGTGCCCGGTTTCGCCGACGTGTTCGACGACGCCGGCGTGCTCCAGCACGGGATCCAACTGCCGCCGGGGCGTGGCTACACCGTCAAGTGGCCGGCGGGCGCCTGGGGCACGGCCGAGACGATCCGCTCGATCCAGCGGGCCGTGGCCGCCTACCAGCGCAAGATGCCCGGCGGTCCCAAGATCCACATCGGGGACATCAGCAAGAAGGGCGGCGGCCCCTTCCCGCCCCACGTCTCGCACCAGTACGGGCGGGACGTGGACGTCGGCTACGTGCTGCGCGGCAAGTTCGCCCACGACAAGCGCTTCCACAACGCAAACGCCAAGAACCTGGACGTGGCGCGCACCTGGGCCCTGGTGGACGCCTTCCTGGCGACCGGCCGCGTCAAGTACATCTTCATGGACTACAAGATCCAGAAGCTGCTGTACGAGCACGCGCGCAAGAAGGGGGTGTCCGAGCGGCGGCTCGACGAGATCTTCCAGTACCCGCGGCGTCGCCGCCACGGGATCATCCAGCACTGGCGCGGCCACGTGCACCACTTCCACGTGCGGTTCGAGCGCTAGGATCGGGGGGCGGGGCCGGCGCCGCCCGGCGGGGTAGACTCCGGGCGGCCCGCCACACGAAGGGAACCCCCGCATGAGCTGGATCGAGTCGATCACGCCGGACGAGGCGACGGGACGCCTTGCCCGGATCTACGCCGGCGCCTGCGATCCCGAGCTGGGGCGCCCGGCGAACGTCCTGGTGGTCCACGGCGTCTCGCCGACCGTCCTCGAGGCGCACCTTGCCCTGTACCGGCGGGTCGTCAAGGCGCCCAAGGCGCTGCCCTGGTACGCCTGCGAGATGGTCGCCACGGTCGTCTCCGCCGCGAACGCGTGCCGGTACTGCACGATCCACCACGCCGTCGCCCTGTCGCGGGCGTTGGCCGCGGCCGGGACGGAGGCACCGTTTGCATTTCGTCCGACCGTGGAAGGGCTGGTCGGGTTCGGCCGAACGGGCGAGGCGGCGCCGATCGCGGCGGTCCCCGCACCGTGGAACGCGGCGGTCCGGTTCGCCCGCGCCTTGACGGTGGCGCCCGGGGCGATCCGCCGCCCGCAGCACGACGCCCTCGCCGAAGCGGGCCTGGCCGACGCGGCGCGGTTCGAGATCGTGCAGGTAACGGCGTACTTCAACTACGTCAACCGGGTCGTGCTGGGGCTGGGGGTGGCGCTCGAACCGGAGTACGAGGCCGCCCACGGCTGGCTGTGGCCCCTCGCCGGCGGCGCGTAGGGCGCCCCCGACCGCTTCCGGTTTGCGTCGGCCGCCAACGTGCGGCAAAATGTCGCAGCCCGTGCGAGAACCTCTCCGATCCTGGCTGGCCGCCGTGGCCGCGCTGGCCCGCGCGTTGCCGCGCATGTCGCGGCGCCTCGGGTGTGGGATCGCGGTGCTCGCCCTCGTGGCCGCGATGCCCTGGACGCAGGCCCCGTGCCCCGACGGCGGCAGCGCCGCGTGCCCCTGCTGCGACCACGACGACGATGCCGCGGGCAGTCAGGACGAGGTCTCGCGCCCGGCGTGCTGCGCCGCCGAGGCGAAGGATACGGCGCCGGCCCCCGCCGGCACGCTCGAGCCGGCGCCCGGTTCGGCCGTGGCGGCCGCGCCGCCGGCCGCCGGCCGCATCTTCGTCGTGCCGGGACCGGCCGCGCCGCCGGTCCGCCCGCGCGGTCCGCCCCCACGCCGGTCGCGGCCGCTCTACGTCCAGCATCGTTCGTGGCTCCTGTGACGGGGACGCGCCCCCGCGGCCGCCGGTGCCGCGTGGGGCCCGTCGTGGTCCGCTCGGTCCGCCATCGGACCGCCGGACCGTGCCTTCCCCCGTTCCCCGCGCCCTGGAGCACCGATGCAACGAACAACCCTGCGTCCATGTCTGCTGGCCCTCGCCGGCGCGCTGTCCGGTGGGTGCACCACGGCCGTCGAGCGGTCGGTCGCCCGTGACCTCGACCGGATCGAGCGCACGCTCGCGCCCCTGCCGGCGGACGGGGGCGGTGCGTCCCCCGGCGACGGCCAGCGCGCGGGCGACACCCCGACCACGGCCGACTTCGACGGCACGCTGCCGCCGTACCTGGCCTACGCCTTCGCCCACAACCCCCGGGTCCGCGCCGCCTTCGAGGCCTACCGGGCGGCGAGCTACGACCCGAAGGTCGCCCGCCGGCTGCCCGAGCCCCGCCTCACGATCGCCGGGTTCGTGCGGGCGGTCGAGACCCGGGTGGGGCCGCAGCGGGCCCGCATCGGGGTGGCGCAGATGTTCCCCTGGCCCTCGCGCCTCGTCCAGGCGGGCAAGGCGGCGGCGCTGCGGGCCCGGGCCGAGGGGCGCCGCTTCGAGGCGGTGGCCCTCGACGTGGCCCGGGTCGTCACCTACGCCTTCGTCGCCGTCTGGCGCATCGACCGCCTGACCGAGGTGGAGCGGCGGCGTCTGGCCGTGTTCGAGGCGCTCGAGGCGTCGGTGCGCGCGCGCGTGGAGGTGGGCGGGGCCGACGTGTCCGACCTGGCTCGCCTCGCCACGCGGACGCTGCGATCGAAGGACCGGATCGACGCCCTCGCCGCACAGCGCCGCGCCGCCGTGGCGGAACTCGCCCGCGCGCTCGGCCTCGAGGGGGCGACGGACCTGCCCGTCACGAAGGCGCCCCTGCCCGCCGGCCTGCCGGCCGAGGATCCGGCCGCCCTGTACGCCGACGCCGCCAGGCACCCCCGCGTGGAGGCCCTGGCCGTGCGGGCCGAGGCCGAACGCCACGAGGCGAAGGCACGCGCGGGCCGCCGCCTTCCGAGCTTCGGTCTCGGCGTGGACTGGATCATCACGGGGCCCGCCCGCATGGACCCGGCCCCCGCCGACTCCGGCAAGGATGCGGTGATCGCCATGGGAACGGTGGACATCCCCCTGTGGCAGCCCTCCTACGGCGCCGAGGTCAAGAAGGCCCGGGCCGTCGCCCGCATGTACGAGGCGAGGCGCGTATCCGAGGTCCAGGCGGTCCGGGCGGCCGTGGACGCCGCGCTCGCCCGGCTCGACGACGCCGCGCGCCGTGTGGACCTGTACGAACGCACCCTCGTGGCACAGGCGAAGGCCGCGCTCTTCTCCACGCGCGCCGCCTACGCCGCCCGCACCCTGCCCCTGGCCGACGTGCTGGACGCCGAAGAAGACCTCATCGAGCTGTCCCGCGACGCGGTGGAGGCCCGTGCCGATCTGGCCCGCGCCTACGCCGACCTCGAAGCCCTCGTCGGCCGCCCGATCCCCCGAAAGGACCCGACACGATGACGAACCCGAACGAGCCCGAGAGGAACGGCGCGAACGCGCCTGCGCCGGCCGATGCGGCGCCGGGACGAGCGCCGAAGGCCGCGGAGGTGTCGCCGGACGCATCCGGACCGGACGCGGAAGGTGTCTCCGAGTCGCCGCGGCGCGAAGGAGGCGGTCGCCTGGCCGCCCTTCGCCGCGCGCCCGCCGTGCTCCTCCTCGTGCTCCTGGCCTTCTTCGCGGGGCGAGCCTGTAGCCCCGCGGCGTCGTCCTCGGAGACCGCGGGCGGCGCGAGTGACCACGACCACGCAGGCGGCGGCGAGGGCGAGGCGGCGACGATCTACACGTGTTCCATGCACCCACAGATCCGCATGTCGGAGCCGGGAAACTGCCCAATCTGCGGCATGGAGCTCATCCCCGTCCAGGGATCGTCCGACGACGAGGAGGATGGCCCGTTCGTGGTGCGCCTTTCGCCGCGGGCGCGGGCGCTGGCGGCGGTGCAGACCACGGCCGTGCGGCGCGAGGCCGTCCAGGCGCAGCTTCGCCTGCTCGGGCGCGTGGACGTGGACGAGACCCGCCTGCGCACGATCACGCCGTGGATCGGCGGGCGGATCGACCGGCTGCGGGTCAAGGAGACCGGCGTGCGCGTGCGCGCGGGGCAGGTGGTGGCGGACCTCTACAGCCCGCAGGTCTACGCGGCGTTGCGGGATCTCTCCGTGGCGCTGGAGACCGGGCGGCGGCTCGCGGAAGCGGGCGGCGGCGCAGGTACGGACGCGACCGTCGCGGCCGCGCGCGAGAAGCTGCGTCTGCTCGGGGTGGATGCGTCGGTGATCGACGCGGTGGAGGCCGGCGGGAAGGTGCCCGAGCACGTCCCCGTGCGCTCGCGCGTGACCGGCACCGTGCTGCGGCGGCTCGTCGAGCAGGGGGACTACGTGACCGAAGCGACGCCCATGTACGAGGTGGCCGATCTGTCCGTCGTGTGGGTCCAGCTCGAGGCCTACGAGGAGGACCTGCCGCGGGTGCGCGTGGGGGCGGAGGTCTACTTCGAGCCCGAGGGGCTCGATGTCACCTACACGGGGAAGGTGGTGTTCGTGGATCCGGTCGTGGACCCGCGGCGCCGGATCGCGCGCGTACGGGTCGAGGTGCGCAATCCGGGCCGTCGCCTGCGGCCGGGCATGTTCGGTACGGCCGTGGTGGTGGAGCAGAAGACCGCCGGCGGTCGCCTGGTCGTGCCCGCCAGCGCCGTACTGTTTACGGGCCGGCGTTCCGTGGTCTACGTGGAGCGGGCCGGGGAGCCCGGGGTGTACGAACTGCGCGTCGTACGGCCCGGCGCCAAGATCGGCGACGAATACGTGGTGGAGGCGGGGCTGTCCGAAGGAGAGCGGGTGGTGACCAAGGGGGCCTTCTTCCTCGACGCCGACCTGCAGCTTCGTGGCGGTCGCAGCATGATGACGCTGCCCGACGACCGGACCTGGGACGACGCGCCGCCGCTCGTGGTCACGGATGCGACACGAAGCGCGCTCGCACCCTTGATGCGGGCATACCTGGCGGTGGCCGCGGCCCTGGCGGCGGACGACTTCGAGCGGGCCCGCGCGGCGACCGAGAGGCTCGCGACGGCTCTCGCCGAGACGGACCTGCCGGGGCCGCCCGCGACGCGCCAGGCGTTTGCGGACCTCGCCACGCAGCTCGGTGGGCATCTGGGCATGGCGCGCAAGGCCGGGGATCTGGCCGGGGTCCGCAGAGCCTTCGAGATGCTGGCCGCGCCCATGACCGAGTTGCTGTCGCGCTTCGGCAACCCCACGGACCAACCGCTGGTGCTGGTGCGTTGTCCCATGGCGTTCGATGCCAAGGGCGCCCGTTGGATTCAGCCGGATGAACCGGTCGCAAACCCCTACTTCGGCGCCAAGATGCCCGCCTGCGGCAACATCGAGGCCCGCATCGTGCCGGGGGAGCGTCTCGTGCGCCTCGAACCGCCGCCGGCCAAGGCGCCACCGGCCGCCCCCGCGCACCAGCACTGACCGAGCGAGGTACCGCCATGGAATCCGAGGACCTTCGCCACCTTTCCGGGATCGAGCGCTTTTGGGGGCGTGTCGCCGAGGCGCTGGTGGACCACGCCCTGGTGGTGTGGATCTTCGTGGGGCTGTTGGTGTTCGGCGGCCTGTCCGTGCTGCCGTTTCGGTGGTCCCTGCCCGTCCCGCGTGACCCCGTCCCGGTCGATGCGCTGCCCGACATCAGCGAAAACCAGCAGATTGTATTCACGGAGTGGCCGGGCCGATCGCCGCAGGACGTCGAGGACCAGATCACCTATCCGCTCACGACCGCGCTGCTCGGCATGCCGGGGGTCAGGAGCGTCCGCAGTACCTCCATGTTCGGCTTTTCGAGCATCTACGTCCTGTTCGAGGACGACGTGCCGTTCTACTGGTCGCGCACGCGGGTGCTGGAGAAGCTGGGCAGCCTGCCGCAGGGCACGCTGCCGCCCGGGGTCGCCCCCATGCTCGGCCCCGACGCCACGGCGCTGGGACAGGTGTTCTGGTACACCCTCGAACCCCTCGACGAGCACGGTCGGCCGGTGCCGGGCGTGTTCGGGCTCGACGAGTTGCGGTCGATCCAGGACTGGCAGGTCCGGTACGCGCTGCAGGCGGTCCAGGGGGTGTCGGAGGTGGCCTCCGTGGGCGGTTTCGTGCGGGAGTACCAGGTGGACGTGGACCCCGAGGCCCTGCGCGCCCACGGCGTGACGATCGGCCAGGTGGCGCGAGCCGTCTCACGCTCCAACCTCGACGTGGGCGCACGGACGGTCGAGATCTCCGGCGCCGAGTACATCGTGCGCAGCCTCGGCTTCGTCGAGCGGCTCGAAGACCTGGAGGAGGCCGTGGTGGCCGTGCGCGACCACACGCCCATCCGGATCAAGGACGTCGGGCGGGTGACGTTCGGCCCGGCGCTTCGCCGCGGCGCCCTCGACAAGAACGGGGCCGAGGCGGTCGGCGGCGTGGTGGTGGTGCGGTTCGGCGACAACCCCATGGAGGTCATCGACCGGGTCAAGGCCAAGATCGAGGAGATCGCCGTGGGCCTGCCCGAGCGCACGGCGCCGGACGGGCGCAAGGCGAAGGTGACCATCGTGCCGTTTTACGACCGCACGACGCTCATCGACGAGACCCTCGACACCCTGTCCGAGGCCCTGGTGCAGCAGATCCTCATCACGGTGGCGGTGGTGCTCGTGCTCATGCGGCACCTGCGAAGCTCCGTGGCGATCTCGCTGCTGTTGCCGCTATCGGTGCTCGCCACCTTCGGACTCATGAAGGTGTGGGGGATCTCCGGGAACATCATGGCCGTGTCGGGGATCGCGATCGCCATCGGAACGATGGTGGACATGGGGATCGTGTTCACCGAGAACATGGTGCGACGCCTCGACGAGGCGCCGCCGGACCGGCCCGCACGCCGCACCATCGTGCTGTCCACGGCCGAGGTGGCCGGGGCGGTCGGCACCTCCGTGGCCACCACCGTGCTCGGGTTCGTGCCGGTGTTCGGGCTGACCGGCTCGGAGGGCAAGCTGTTCTCGCCCCTGGCGTACACCAAGACGTTCGCTCTCGTGGCGGCCTTCCTGCTCGCCGTGGTCGTGCTTCCGTCGGCGGGGATCTTCCTGTTCGGCAGCAAGAAGCACGGGCGCCGGCTGCGGTTCGACGGCTTCGACGTCGCCATGCTCGGCGTGGGCGGCCTGCTCGTGCGTTCGGGGCTGGCGCCCGCCGGGATCGCGTTCGCGCTGCTCGGGCTCTGGGGCACGGTGGAACACCGCGTTCCGGCCAAGGTCGCCCGCCTTACGGACGTGGTCCTCCACGGGGTCGCGGTGGCGATCGTCGTGGGGTACCTGGCCGACGGTTGGAAGCCCCTCGGTGTGGGAGAGACGTTCACGATCAACTACGTCTTCACGGCGCTTCTGTTCGCGGTGCCGATGGCGGGCCTTTGGGCCTTTGCGCGCGGCTACAAGTGGATGTTGCGCGGGGCGCTGGCGCACCCGTGGTGGTACCTGGGGGCGAACGCGGTCTTCGTGGGCGCCGGGCTCGCTGCCTGGCTCGGGCCGCGGCCCGTGCTCGACGCGGTCCTGCCGGCGTCCGTGCGCGATGCCTCCGTCGTGGTGGCGGTGGAGAAGCGCGTCGCGGAGGTCTTCCCGGGGCTTTCGGACGACTTCCTGCCGCCGTTCGACGAGGGGTCCTTCCTCGTCATGCCCCAGACGACCCCCCACGCCAGCATCGGATCGGCCCTCGAGATGATGCGCCTGGCGGACGCCCGGATCGCCGCGATCCCGGAGGTGACCCGGGCCGTGGGCAAGCTCGGCCGCGCCGAAAGCCCCCTCGACCCGGCGCCCATCGCCATGTTCGAGATCGTGGTGGACTACGCGCCGGAGTACGCCCCCGGGGCCCACGGTCAGGTGGGGCGCTTTCGGTACGACGAGGCCACGGGGACGTACCCCCGGGACGAGCACGGGCGGCTCATCGAGGACCCGGACGGGCGCCCGTTTCGCAACTGGCGCCCCCACATCCGCACGCCGGACGACATCTGGAAGGAGATCGTCAAGGCCTCGAAGATCCCCGGCCTCTCGTCGTCGCCGAAACTCGCGCCGATCAAGACGCGGATCGTGATGTTGCAGACGGGGATGCGCTCGTCCGTGGGGATCAAGGTGCGCGGGCCCGACCTTCCCACGGTGGAGCGGTTCGGGATCGATCTCGAGGCCCTGCTGCGTACGGTGCCCGAGATCGCATCCAATACGGTCGTGGCGGACCGGATCGTCGGCAAGCCGTACCTCGAGATCGAACTGGACCGGGCCGAGATCGCGCGCTACGGGCTCGCGGTCGAGGACGTGCAGGACGTGATCCAGACCGCCGTGGGCGGGCGGGTGCTCGACCGCAGCGTGGAGGGGCGCGAGCGCTATCCGATCCGCGTGCGCTACATGCGGGAGGACCGCGACAGCGTGGAGGCGCTGGCACGGGTGCTCCTTCCGGGCAAGATGGGGGAGCAGATCCCGCTGTCCCAGGTCGCCGAGATCCGGTACGTGCGCGGCCCGCAGTTCGTGCGGTCGGAGGACACCTTCCTGACCGGGTACGTGACCTTCGACCCGGCCAAGGGGGTGGGGGAGGTGGAGGCGGCCGAGGCGGCCCGCGACGCCATCGAGCGGGCCGTCGAAGAAGGCCGCCTGAAGGTGCCGGCCGGGGTCAGCTATCGCCTCGCCGGCACCTACGAGAACCAGGTCCGCGCCGCCGCACGGCTCGCCGTGCTCGTGCCGCTGGCCCTGTCGGTGATCTTCGTGCTCCTGTACCTGCAGTTCGGCAGCGTACCGGTGGCGCTCATCGTGTTCTCCGGGGCGGCCCTCGCGGCGGCGGGCGGGTTCTTGCTGCTGTGGGCCTACGGGCAACCGGGCTTTTTGGATTTCGAGGCCTTCGGCGCCAACCTGCGGCACGTGTTCTCGGTCGGCCCGGTCCGCATGACGGTCGCGGTGTGGACCGGCTTCCTGGCGCTGTTCGGCGTCGCCACGGACAACGGCGTCGTCGTGGCGACGTACCTGGTGCAACGCTTCCGCGCAGGTCGCCCCGCGGACGCGCGCCAGCTCGTAGACTGGGTCGTCGAGGCAGGCTCGCGGCGGGTGCGGCCTTGCATCATGACCACCGCCACCACGCTCATCGCGCTGCTGCCCGTCGTCACCTCCCACGGGCGCGGGGCCGATCTCATGGTCCCCATGGCCCTGCCGACCCTGGGTGGGATCGTGCTGTCGCTCGTCACGCTCGTGACCGTCCCGGTCCTGTTCGCTGTGGTGGAGCGGCGCAAGCTGCGTCGGGCCGCGCCCGGGGGGTGAGGCCCTTGGCGGCCGAGGGCGCCCGTCGTACCCTGGTTCCATGCTCGCCCGCCCCCCGATCCCCCGCCGTCCCGCGTCCTGGACCCTGGCCGTCGTCCTCGCGGCCGCCTGTGGGGGCGACGACGGCGGTACGGCCGCCGCCACCGACCCGTATATCCCCACCACGTCGGGGGGCTCGGGGCCCGCCACGACGACCACTTCCAGCACGAGCACGACGACTGGGACGCCGGGGTCGGGGGGGACGAGCACCGGGGGGACCACGACCGGGGCTGCGAGCACGACCGGGCCGACCGAGCCCGACGTGCCCGAGGACATCCCCTACTGCCAGCCGGTGGCGGACTGGGACCCGGCCTGGCGGGCCCGCGAACTGGCGATCGTCGAGATCGTCAACCAGCACCGGATGCAGGGCGCCGACTGTGGCAGCCGCGGGGTCTTCGCCCCCACGGCGCCGCTTGCGATGCAGCCGAACCTCTGGTGCGCCGCGCGGGTCCACTCCAAGGACATGGCCGAGCGCAACTTCTTCGACCACGTAAATCCCGATGGCGAGTCACCGTTCGATCGCATGATGAAGGCGGGCTACTCGTTCTTCACGGCCGGCGAGAACATCGCCGCCGGCAACGACACCGCGGAGGCCACGATGCAGCAGTGGATGGAAAGCGACGGCCACTGCGCCAACATCATGAACCCCGACTTCAAGGAGATCGGAGTAGGGTACCATCCGGGCGGCCAGTGGGGCCATCTTTGGACACAGGCCTTCGGCGGGTGATCGGCGCCCGCGCCCGCGCGATCAGAAGTGGTAGTTGATCGTGTAGGCCGTGCAGACGCCGGCCGGGCCCGAGTCGATCCGCATGAGGACCTGCGCGCTGTCGTCCGAGCCGGGGCAGTCGATGGCCACGTCGAAGTTGCTGAGGTTCGTACCGTACTTGCAGCAACCGGGGTGGCCGCTCGGGCTCGTGGCGGCGCTCGCCCCGGAGGGGCAGCCGTCGATGCTGGCCTGGCCCGACGCGCAGTTGATGAACTTGCAAAACCGCACGGGCGCCGGTGTGATGACGTCGCGCGTCGGATCGACCACGCAGCCGAACACGTCGGAGGCACTGTAGGTGAACCAGTCCACGTCCCCGTCGCCTTCGAGCTCCGAGGTGAAGGCCGAGCCCGAGCCGTCGCAGTCGTCGATGATTCCGAGGGCCGCGGCCTGCTCCTCGCTGTCGTTGGGTTCGTAGCTCGGATCGCACACGAGCCCCCCGGTGGTCCCGCTCGTCGAGGCCGGTCCCGTGGAGGCGGGCCCGGTCGAGTCCGGTCCGGTGCTGCCCGTGACGGCCCCGGTCGAGGTGCCGCTGCTTCCCGACCCCGACGACCCGGACCCCGTGCCGGTCCCGCCGACGGTGCCCGTGTCCGAGCCAGTGCCGGTGGTCTGGCCGGCGCTGGCGCTCGCGGTGAAGCTGGTGGAGGCCTCGGCCGTGGAACCCTGGGCGCAGGCGGCTGTGTGCGCAAGTGCGGCGACGAGGAGGAGGTGAGGCGGGCACGATCGCATCCCGACGAGGATCCTAGGCCAACTCGCGGCGCTTCGCCACGGGGAGGGGCGCATCGTGCGGGTGCAGATGCGGTAGGCTGCCGCCGACCATGCATCTGTCGTTCCACGGCGCCGCCGAGACGGTGACCGGATCGTGCCACCTCGTGACGGTCGGAGGCGTGCGCTTCCTGGTGGACTGTGGGCTCTACCAGGGCGGTCGGGCGCTCGAAGAGAAGAACGCGGAGCCCTTCGGGTTCGATCCCGCGCAGATCGACTTCGTGCTCCTGACCCACGCGCACCTCGATCACTGCGGGCGTTTGCCGCTACTCGTGCGCAGGGGCTTTCGCGGCACGATCTACGCCACCGGGGCGACGTACGACCTGGCGCGCCTGGTCTTGGCGGACGCGGCGCACATCCTGGCGGAAGATGCCCGGTACGAGACCCGGCGGGCCCTGCGGCGCGGGGGGGCCGAGGTCTTCCCGCTGTTCGACCTGGTGGACGTGTTCGACACCGTGGACCGGTTCGGCCCGAAGATACGGTACGGCGTGCCCTTCGAGCCGGCGGCGGGCGTCGCGATCACACTGCGCGACGCCGGGCACATCCTCGGGTCGGCGTTCGTGGACGCGACGCTCACGGAGGGGAACGAGACGGTGCGCGTGGTCTTCTCGGGCGACCTGGGGGCCCCGGGGCGCCCCATCGTGCACGACCCGACGCCGTGCCCGCCGTGCGACGTCGTCGTGATGGAAGGGACCTACGGTGACCGGGAGCATCGCCCGCTCGCGGACAGCGTCGAGGAACTCTACGACGTCATCGAGGCCACCTATCGCCGGCGCGGCAACGTGCTGATCCCGACGTTCGCCCTCGAGCGCGCCCAGGAGATCCTTTACTTCCTGCGGGAAGGCCTCGAACAGGGCCGCTTGCCAAGGGGCCTTCGGGTATTCCTCGACTCGCCGATGGCGATCTCGGCCACGGAGATCTTCGAGCGGTACCCGGACGACTTCGACCAGGACGCCTGCGCCGTGGCGTGCGAGGGCGGCGACCCGTTCCGATTCCCGAACCTCATCATGACGCGCGATACCGAGGCGTCGAAGTCGCTGGCGCGCTTTACGTCCGGGGCCGTCGTCCTGGCCGGGTCGGGGATGTGCACGGGTGGGCGGATCCGGCACCATCTGCGCCGCGAGCTCCCCCGGCGCGAGAGCGCCGTCGTGTTCGTGGGGTACGCGGCCATGGGGACGCCCGCCCGCCGGATCATCGACGGGGCGCGGTCCGTGCGGATGTTCGGCGAGGACGTGCCGGTGCGCGCGTCGATCCATACGGTGGGGGGCTTTTCGGCGCACGCCGGGCAGTCGGACCTGGTGGCCTGGCACCGATCCAGCGGCCCGGCCGGCGTGACGGCCATCGTGCACGCCGAGCCCGCCGCGGCCCGGGCGCTGCGGCGGGCCTTGCCCGACGCGCGCGTCCGGATCCCGCGCCTCTACGAGCAACTCGAGCTGCGGGGACGGCCCCCGAAGGGGCGCGGGCGGGGCGACTCACGGGATTCGAACCCGTGACCTCTGGGACCACAACCCAGCGCTCTAACCAGCTGAGCTAGAGTCGCCGCATGGGCGCCCGCGTGCGGCGGGCTTCTAACAGGTTTGGAGCCGCCGGGAAAGGGGGGGCTACTCCACCCGGAAGCTGTACTCCACGCGCATGGGGGGGCCGTCCCAGGTGGGGAAGCGGCTTTCGTACACGGCAAGGCGCAGGCAGGGCACGATCCCGAAGACGCGCAGGTTCTTCGGGGCGTGGACCGAGACCCCGGAGACCTTGCCGTCGGGCTCGACGTTCAGGTCGAAGGCGATCCGGCCGCGGCCGAGGTCCTCGTCGCTGGCGAGGGCCGCCTGCTCGATGCAGCGGTTGAAGGCCGGCTCGAGCCCGCGCATGTGGCGGCGGACGGCGCGGTCGGACAGTCGCTCGGTGCCCGAGCGCTCGTCGATGACCTGGGTGCGGTCGTCCTGGTAGGGGGGGACGTGGCTGTCGTCGGGGGGCGTGAACGCGGCCTCGCCCCCGCCCGCGGGCGCCTTGGTCTCACCGCGCCGCCTGCGTCGCCGCCGCCGCTTCTTCCGCGGGCGCGACGGGTCGCCGCCCGCCTTCGCCTCGTCCTGGGGCGGGGCCGGGGGGGCCGGGACGCAGCGGTCGTCGGCGCAGACGGTCCCCGGCCCGCAGTACCCGCCGCACGGTTCGTCCCCTCCGGCGAGCCCGCAGGCCGCGGTCGCCGCGGCCACGAGCCACGTCCACCGCGGGGCGGCCGGCGCGTCGAACATGGCGGCGAAGATAGCACGGTACGCTGTCCGGGGCCCCGCCCGGCCTGCTAGCGTCGCCCCGTGCCCAGCGCCCCGTCCAAGGAGCTCGAGACCTTTCCGAATCCGTGTCCGGATCGCGACTACTGGATCGCGTTCGACTGCCCGGAGTTTACGTGCGTGTGCCCGCGTACCGGCCAGCCGGACTTCGCCGTGCTGCGGATCCGGTACGTGCCGGACGAACGATGCGTGGAGCTCAAGTCCCTCAAGCTCTACCTGTGGTCCTTTCGGGACGAGGGGGCCTTCCACGAGGCGGTGACGAACCGGATCCTCGACGACCTGGTGGCCGCGCTCGAACCGCGGGCCATCGTGGTGGAGGGGGACTTCTACGTGCGGGGGGGGATCCACACGGTCGTGCGCTGCGCCCATCCCCCGTCCCTCGCGTCCGACCCGCCCGTGCTCGGTCCGCCCCCGTTCGGCCGCGGCTGAGGGCCCCGGTTGCAATCGGGGACCGGGCGCGGTTGGCTGTCGCGGCGTGTCGGACCTGCGCGACCGGATCGCCGCCGTGTTCGAGCCCGGCCCAGGGATCGTGCTCGAGGTCACGGGCCGCACGTGGGTGGCGGCGGCCCGCTGGATCGAGGCGGCACGGGGCGCCGCACGGGTGCTCGTGGATCTGGGGGACGTACCGCCCGAGCCGCCGGGGCCGGGCGGGCTGCGGTTTCGCCGTGGTCCGGCCGTGCCGGAGCCGGTCGTGGTGGTCGCGTCCCGCCCCCTCGACCACTGGAGCGGCCGCACGGTGGACGCCCGCTGGATCCCGGCCGAGGCGTTCGCCGCCGCGCCGGGGCCCCTGCTGGACGTGGCGGCGCGGGCCGCTGCGGCGCCCGGGTGGCGCGAGCGCCTGGCGGGGGGCCGCCCGATCCTCGCACGCGTGCGGCTCGGCGCCGGCGAGGCGGCCGACGTGGCGGAAGCGGCCGCGGCCGAGCTGCGTGCCGCCGGCGCCTCGTTCGTCGTGGTGCGGCCCCCCGGGGCGTCGGGCGGGTTGCCGGCCGGGGTGCGCGCCGCGGCCGCCGAGGTGCGCCGTCTCGAGGCCCGGTGGAACACGACCTTCGGGCGGCGCCTGCGCGTGGCGGGCCGCGGGCTGCACGGCCTGTTCGCGTGGGGGGCGGCCGTGGAGGGCTGGGTCCACGAGGGCATCGACGCGGAGACCTTCCGCCGGCGCCGGGCCGAGACGATCGCCCCGGCCCTAGGAAGGACGGCGGCCGACCTGCTGCGCGCGCTCGACGGCGAGCCCCGCGCGGCGTTCGCGGCGTTCTGGGAGGCGTACGGTGCGGCCCTGTCGGCCCTGTTCGACGCTGCCGAACGGGCGCTCGCCTCGGGGGCCGTGCCCGGCGTTTCGGGGCCGGACCTCCGTGCGCTGCTCGGAACGCCCGGGGTCGGCGGCCTGTCCGTGGGGGCCGGGGGCTTCGGGGAGGTGGCGGCGGCGCTGTCGGCCCTGGGCGGCGGGGGCCCGGCTCGGCCGTCGGGGTAGCGCGCCGTTACGCCCCGTGGTCCCGGCCGTCCGGGACGCAGGCGGGGGGGGGCTGCGACCTCCGTCGCAGCAGGGGCCCGGGGGCTTCGCTATCCTCTGGGGTGGCACGATCCGCCGCTTGCGTCCCCCTTCGCCCCCCCAGGAGACCGATGATCCACCTGCTCCCCCCCGTCCTCGCCGCCGCCGTCGCGAGTGCCGCGGCCGACGGCCCGCTCGCCTACGAGTATCTCGGCCAGACCGACGGCGCCGGCCGCGCCAGCCTGACGTTGGTGGCGAACGAGCCGCTCGATGCGTTTACCGTCGTCATCGAGGGCGACGGGCAGACGATCCGCAAGCGCGTGCCCGGGATGAGGGCCGGCCAGCGCCGCAAGATCACCTGGCGGCAGCGGGCGAAGCAGGCGCACTACAAGATGACCGTCGAGGGCGAGACCTTGTCGGCCACCTTCGAGTTCGACGTGCTGCGCCCGGTGGGCAAGGCCGGCAAGGTGGGCAACCTGGTGGTACTCAGCGACCGGGCGGAGATCGTCGAGGGACACAAGGTGCGCTACCGGGCCCCGTCGCCGCTTTCGAGCTACGAGTACAAGGTGTACGACACGCGCGGGAACGTGATCGCCGAGGGGCTCGTCACGAAGGAGATCGGGACCGGGGAGGTGTTCGAGGTCACCTGGGACGATCCGGCCGAGGTGTTCATGGTCTACGTCAAGGCCGAAAACGACTTCGGCGGGTTCGTGGAGTACAAGCTGGTGCCGTGGTCGGTGGAGATCCCCCACACGGAGATCCACTTCGACAGCGGCAAGTACGACATCAAGCCCGACGAGGAGTGGAAGGTGAAGGAGGCGCTGGCGGTGGCCTTGCACGAGCTGGTGGGCTTGCAAAAGGTCAACGAGGCCGTCGGCGCGCAGATCACGCCGCGCCTTTACATCGTGGGGTACACCGACACCGTCGGCAGCGCGAAGGACAACCAGCGCCTGTCCGAGAACCGGGCGCGCGCCATCGCCAGGTACTTCTACGACCATGGGTTCTGGGCCGAGATCCACTACGCCGGCATGGGCGAGCGCGGCCTGCGGGTGCCCACGGCCGACAACGTGGACGAGGTGCGCAACCGCCGGGCGCTGTACCTGCTGACGGTGCAGCAACCCGCGCCCGGCGGGCAGATCCCCGCCCGCTGGAGGAAGCTCGCCGACGCCCGCTCGATGCCCGCCGGCTTCGAGCTGCCGCCCTACCCGGAGCGCTTCAAGAAGCACAAGGAAGAACGCGAGCGCGCCCGGCGAGGCGAGTCGGCGGCCGAGGCATCGGAACCTTCCGGTTCGGACGGATCTTCGGCAGAGGCGGAAGCGACCTCCGCGGTCACGCACGAGGGCGAAGCGCCCGTCGAGCCGGCCGCGGGCGACGAGGGACCGCCGCCGGTGGCGGCCACGCCGGGCGCCAGCGCCAAGGGCTGCACCGTGGCCCCGGCCGTTCGCGGCGCCCCGTGGATCGCGGCCCTGGCGCTGTTGCTGAGCCTTGGGGTCCGCCGGCGGGGCTGAGCCCATTCCTCCGCAAGACCGCCGCTGCCGCGCCCACCCGCGAGCCATGGAGGTTGCGCGGGCCCCGGGTCGCGGCCGTGGCCGGCCTTCGGGTGGCCCAAAGGCTCGGGGCCGTGCCGGTGCCCGTGCGCGAGCCCGTCGCCGTGTCCGTTCGGGTGTCCTGCCCCGTCCTCGATCACGACGAGGGATCCGGGTGGGGGCGCGGCCGGTTTGCAGGGGCCGTCGTGGGGCGGGTACCCTCGGGACCATGTCCGGATGGATTCCGTGGACGCGAACGGCCCGTTGGGGGATCGTGCTGTCGGCGTGCGTGCCGTCTTGCTCGGGGCCGGAGATCGGGGACCCGTGGCTGACCGCCGGCTCCGGCGCCTCCACGGGCGGCGGTGGCGACAGCACCGGCACGAGCGCCGGGTCCGGCACGGGATCCGGCGGTGGCACGGCCGCGTCCACGTCCACCACCGGGGGCGGCAGCGGCGGGACGACGGGGGCGGGCTCGGCCGGCAGCGGGGGCGACACGGGCGGTACAGGGGTGCCGGCAAACGTCTTCGGGATCGGGCTGTCGGACCCGGGCGACGCCGGCAAGCTGGACAAGGCGGCGTATCTGGTGGGACCGGGCGGAGGGGTGCGGCTGACCTTCGCCGGGATCGACCGCACCATGACGGACGCGCCGCAGGCGTGGAAGGACGCCGTGGCCCTGGCCTACGAACGCGATCTGGTGCCGATCCTGCGCCTCGGCCCGCCCTGGGGGGACCGGCGCGTGCGCAACCAGTCCGACGACGGGGCGTACCTTTCCTACCAGCAACTCGCGGCGGCCTATGCCGCGGTGGTCTCGAGCCTTCCCCTGCGCGACGGCTGGCCGATCTACGTGGAAGTCCACAACGAACCGAACCTGTGCTACGAGTGGGCGTGCGATCCGGGGGACGGCAACGACGGCTGGATGGGCTACGAGCAGATCGCGGCGGAGTACGCCCACATGCTGGAGGACGTGGCCGGGGCCCTGCACGGGCTGGGCGATCCCCGCATCCGGGTCACGAACGCTGGTCTGGCCCCCGGTGGTGCGATCAGCTGTGAATGTGGGGGAGACGGTTTCCAGGCGGGGATCACCTCGGCGGAGTTCATCACCGCCATGAAGGCGGCGGTCCCCGCCTTTCCCTCGTTCCTCGACGCCTGGGCCAGCCATCCGTACCCGGCGGAGGGGCTCGGGTGGGGCTTCTTCGTGTCCTACGAGGCGCCCGACTGGAAGGGGGAGACGGGCCTTCGCTACTACGAGCACGAACTCGACGCCCTCGGGATCGACCTGCCCGTCGTGGTCACCGAGACCGGCTGGACGGTGGACATGGGCAAGGGCGGCCCCGGCGACCGTGCCAAGGTGGCCGCGTGGATGAAGAACGCCTACGAGCGCGTGTTCCTGGCGGACGACCGCATCGTGACCGTGCTGCCGTTCCTCTTGCAGGATCCCAACTGGGACGACTTCGCCTGGGTGGATCCCGGCGGTGCGTCGTACCCCGTGTACGACGTCGTGCGGGACTATCGCTGCCAGATCGGCATGCCGCCCTGCTGACGCGGGCCGTATGGCGACCCGGTGGGATGCAGGCAGTGGGCGCGTGCCGCGGCGTCAGTTCTTCGTGACTGTGACGCCGGCGTCGTCGCAGGTGTAGCTCCAGCCCGCGCCGAGCACCTGTGGGGCGAGGGCCTCGCACAGGCTCTTGGTGTCGGTGCCGGGCACCACCAGGATCGGGTCGGCGTCCGGGTCCTGGTCGCGGCTCGGGACGCCGGCGAGCAGGAACTGCGGGGTGTTGAGCAGCACGCCGGCCAGGCTCCGGGCCGCGATCTCGGCGTCCGAGGCGCCCACGTCGGACACGAGCGCGTCGAGGGCGCCGTCGGTCAGGAGCATGGCCGCCTCGAGGGCGTCCTCCTCGGCCGACCCGGCGATCGTCGGCTCGGTGATCAGGCGATCTTTGATCGCCACCGCGAGATCGCGCACCGTGGCCCCCGGGGTTGCCACGGCCGTGGCCACCAGTTCGCCGATCCAGTCGTAGGCGCAGGGGCCGGTCAGGGGGCCCGTGCAGTCGCCGCCGAGCAGCGGGTCGTCGGCGCGGGCCAGTAGGTTCTCCCAGTGGAGCAGGTTGGCGAAGCTCACGCCGTTCGAGCCGGGATCGGCGTCCTTGAGGAACACGCCCATCGAGCGCAGAAACTTCAGGTTCATCGGGGCGCCGAACTGTCCGCTGCCGAAGCGTTCGGGCCTGTCGTACCACAGGGCCTGCATGGCCGAGTCGATGAGCACCCACGCGGAGTACCGGTGCACCATGTCGCCGACGCCGTTGCCCCGCTCGTTCGGGTCGGCCGACGAGATGCTGAACGGGTCGAACACCGGCGCCAGCGGGTAGGCGGTGCTGGCGTCGCACTGGTCCGGCGCGTCCTGGTTGAAGTACGGGTGCAGGACGATGGCCGACAGCAGACTGCGCAGCGAGTAGCGGTTTCCGGCGAAGGTGTTCGCCAGCGACTCCAGGATCGTGCGCTGGGCCTCGTTGCGCGGGAAGTGGTGGGCGACCGTCAGGGGGTGGCCCATGGCCTCCTGCCACACCTGGTTCGCCACGTTCATCGCCACCAGGTAGGCCAGGGCGACGTTCGGATCGGTTACTTCGAGGTTCGCATCGGTCTCGAGGCCGTTCGAGGCCAGGGCGTCGAAGCCGGCCTTGAGCTTCGGATCGAGGTCGTAGACGTGGGCGCCCGCGGGCAGCGGGCCGGCCAGGTAGGCGGGATCGCCCAGGACGTCCCCCCCGTGGCCCGTGTCGAAGCGGCCGCAGGCCGAGAAGATGCCCCAGGGGGCCGCGCCCGTGTTGCCGTCGGCGAAGCCCGCGTAGCGGAACACGGCGTAGACCTCCTCCTCGGGGCGGCCCTTGTTGTCCCCGTAGACGGCCTTTTCGAGCAGGGCGGGGATCGCCCAGAAGCGGTTCTTCTCGGGGTCGGGATCCCACGTGACCGACTCGGCGCTGTTGTGGCATTCGAGACAGCCCACCTTGCGTCCGAGATAGGCCGCGTCGAAGGTCTCCCCGTAGTTGCCGCGGCGCATGATCTCGAGCTCTTCGATGGTGACGTTCGCGCCGTTCAAGGGGCGGGCCATGCGGGCGAACAGGTCGGCGCGGTACAGGGGGGACAGATCGTCGAGGCGCAGGGCGCTGCGGACGAGATCTGCCATCGTCCAGTCGGCGCCGAAGTCGCTCGCAGGATCGTTGTCCCGCACGAAGGCAGCGAGATCCGGCGAATCGGCCGCCGCCGTCAGGGTGTCGTAGCAACCCACGTTGCGGCGCTCGTCGATGCGGTTGACCCGCAGGGCGTCGAAGAAGAACGTGGCCCAGCGTTCGCGGTACAGTGCTCCGTCCGCGAGCCCCGCCGCGACCACGGCGCGCCCGTCCCCGCCCTGGGCCTCGATCTGCTCGATCATCGACACGAGCAACCGAACCTCGCGGATGCTCGCCGGCTTGCGGCCCTGCAGCAGGGGGATCGCCCGCTTGACCCAGGCCTCGTGACCCGCGTCGCACAATTCCTCGCCCGTCTCGGGCGGTGACGGCTCGCCGCTGTCGGTGCCCGCCGCGGTGGTCGTGGCGTCCGTGTCCACCCCCGTCCCCGTACCGCCCGTGGCCGATCCGTCGTCGCCGCAGGCAGCGAGCCCGAGCGCGAGGCAAAGCGCCGCCGCAGGGGCGGCGACCGTGGAGAACATCGCGTGCGTCGTCATGGCCGTTCGTCGCTTTCTAGTCCGTGATCCCCAGGTAGACCTCCTTGAGCCGCTTGGCGGCCTCGAGCTCGTTCGACACACCTCCGCCGACGTCTCCCACCGCAAACGTCTGGGAGGAGAAGGGATAGATCCCCATCGCCGCCAGGATGAGCATGCGATTTTCCGTGGGGCTTATCCACGATTGGGCCATCCCCTGGTCCTGCGTGATGGAGCCGTAGATGCCCCGCTCGCGGATCGGGCCGCCGATGAACACGTTGACGTAGCCTTGCGGCCAGTGGTTGAGCCCCGAGCCGCCGCCCTGTGGGTAGGGGGTGCGGCCGAACTCCGTGTTGATCACGACCATCGTCTCGTCCAGATCGATCTTGGACGGGTCGTTTTCGCCGGGCTCGTTGATGATGTCCACGAGTTGTTGCAAGGTGTGCGCCACGTTGCGCGATGCGTACGTAATGTGCGAGTCGTGGGTGTCGTAGCCCGCCGAGGGATGGGGGGTCAGTCCGGCGTCGATCCAGTGCACGTAGCGCGCGCCGTTGTCCGGCCGGGTCAGGAGGCTGGCCGCCATCCTCGCCTGCATGGCCGGCATGGAGGTGGTGTTCGTGCCGCATGCGCTGCCGGAGATCGGGGAGAACAGGTCGCTCGACAGCAGCGACTGCAGCTCGTTCGCTCCCTTGCGCGCGAAGTGGGCGAACTCGAGATCCGAGCGTGCGGCGGAGCGCGCGGCCTTGCCTTTGCCAAGTCGCCGGAACCGATTGGCGTAGGCCGTAAGGTAGTGGTCCACGGCGCGGTCGAATCGCTCGCGGTCCGCGTCGCCCACGGTGCTGCGCGCAAGGAGGTTCGTGATCACCGAGCCCGCCTCCACCGTCAGGCTCAGCGCCCGGGCGCTGCCCGGGTGGAGCCCCACGGCCGAGGCTGCGCGCACGTTGTCCGTGGGAAACTCCGAGCCCGGATAGAGCACGTAGGCATAGGGCACCGGCCGCAGGCCCCCCGGGCGCTCGGCGAAGTAGCGCTGGATCGAGGTGCCGATGCCGGCCAGGCGCGGCGACCCCAGCCGCTGCCCGGTCAGCGCCACGGGGTTGGCGCCCTCGTGCGGCAGCAGGTCGTGGCGCTGCACCACGATGCGCATGCGATCGACGATGTCGGGGCGCTGGCGCAAGGGGGCGAGCCACGGCCCCAGGTGCACGGTGGTGCCGGCCTCGTCCTCGAAGAAGGGCTCGGTGAGGTTGCCGCCGAACCCGCAGCTGGCGAACCGGTTGTTGACCGTGCTCGCCCCGAAGGCCCACAAGAAGAGGTCTTGGCTTTGCCCCCACTCGGGCACCGTGTAGAAGGCGTCGAAGGCGTTGAGGCCGCCGTAGAAGTACAGTTCGAGCACCTTCTTCGCCCGGCGCTCCTCCGGGATCAGGGCCTCGGCCTTGTCGTCGGGCCACGCGCCCCAGGCGGCCTTCGCGCGCCGGGACGATCGAAGGATCGTGAAGGTGCCGGCGGAGGCGGCCAGCCCCGCGGTGCCCGCGGTCTTGAGGAAGGTTCGACGCTTCATGGGTCCTCCGAATGCAACGGCTTCAGCGTTCGAACAGATCGACGTAGCCCCAGATCTCGGTCCGCGTCACCACGTCGAGGGGGCCGATGGGGAGCGTGACGGTGGCGGCCATCTCGCGGGCCACGGTGAGGTAGCCCGGCCCGTCGGCCAGGGCGGCGAGGTTCTGTGCGGGGATCGCAAACGAGCCGTCGTCGGTTGCGTGGGCCGTGACCATGCGGCCGTACTGGTCCCAGACGCGGATCACGACGCGGTCACCCGCGCCCGCCGTCCACGTCACCGAAAGGTCCTGCGTCTTGTCCAGCGGCAGGTCGAACACCGAAAGGTCCGGCGCCGCGACCTCGATGTGCTCGGGCGTCACGACGACCCCGTCGAAGCGGACGTCGTCGAAGGCGTCGCCGCCATAGACGAGCAGGTCGTAGGTGGTCTGCGGCGCGAAGGCGGCCGGGTCGGGGGCGCAGGCGGGATCGAGCAGGTCGCTCTTCTCGGCGGCGTACACCGGGTAGTCGTCGTCCACGCGCAGAAGGCAGGCCAGTGCCGACAGGTCCCCCGCTTCGAGCTTCATGGCGTTGCCCGCCGCCACCCAGTCGGCCGGAGCACCCCAGTCGAACGGGACCGGGATCTCGTTTTCCTCCACTGTGTCCGGATCGGCGGGGGGCGAGGGGAACGTAAGCTGCAGGGCGTAGACCGCGAAAAAGTCCACCAGACCGTTCACGCCGCCGGTGCGCAGCCCGCCGGCGAGGCCCAGCGCCGGGTTCGGGTCGAGCGCGTCGGGCTCGTAGTACGTAAACGTCAAAAGCCCGCCAGCGTTTTGGTTGCCGCCGGTTCCCGATGCAGCGGTGGCGGTCCCGGCCGTTCCCGTATCCGTCTGCGTGCCGCCGCCGGTGCCGCCGCAGCCCGCGGGGACGAGCAGGAGGGCCGCGACCATCGGGCGAAGGCATGACGGTATGGCAGACCTCGAACGGTGGAGGAGGCGGGAGGCGGCGCGCGGAGCGGCCATCGGTCGAACGGTCTTAGTGTGCCCGAATTCACGGGGCGGTGTTGGAATTGTTGGTGTATGCAGTTATCCCACTCTGTGCGACGCGTGCATCGGTGGAGTCGGATGGCGGATCCGCGGTTTTCCGGGTGGAGCGCTCGCCTTGCGTGTTCCGGGTGCTTGCTCGGACCGGGCTGGTGCCGCTTGCGCTGCGCAACGGACGCATCGCCGGGGACCGACCCCGCCGCGGTCTTTCGACCGCCCGCCGCGCCGGCCTATCCTTCGCGCGGTGAAGGTCCTTCGGACGACCGAGCAACTCGCGGCCCACCGCGCGGCCCTCGCCCCGGACCGGCGCGTCGCCTTCGTGCCGACGATGGGGTACCTGCACGAGGGCCACCTTTCGCTGTTGCGTGAAGCGCGGCGCCGGGTCCCACCCGAGGCCGGGGAGGTCGTGCTGTCCATCTTCGTCAATCCCACCCAGTTCGATCGGGCGGACGATCTCGACGCCTATCCGCGCGATGAGGCGGGCGACCTCGAAAAGGCGCGGTCGGTCGGGGTGGACGTGGTGTTCTGTCCGGACGACCCGGCCGAGCTCTACCCCCCGGGCCACGCCACCTTCGTGGAGGTGGAAGGGCTCGATCGCCACCTGTGCGGGGCATCGCGCCCGGGGCACTTTCGCGGCGTGTGCACCGTCGTGCTCAAGCTGTGGAACCTGGTGCGGCCCGACCTCGCCTTCTTCGGCGAGAAGGACTTCCAGCAGCTCGCCATCGTGCAGCGGATGCACCGCGACCTGTTCCTCGGGGGGACCATCGTGCCGATGCCGACCGTGCGCGAGCCCGACGGCCTGGCGCTTTCGAGCCGCAACGCGCGGCTCTCCCCCGAGGCGCGGGTGCAGGCGCGGGCGCTGCCGCGGTTCCTCGCGCAGGTGCGGGCGCGCTTCGAGGCGGGCGAGCGGCGGGTCGCCGCGTTGCTCGACGGCGCCGAGCGGGCGCTGGCACCCGGCCGGGTGGACTACGTGTCCGTCGTGGACGCCGAGACGCTCGCCCCGGTCGATCGCGTGGCGGCGCCCGCCGTCGCGGCGGCGGCGGTGTTCTACGGCCCGGTGCGTCTCATCGACCACGTGCGGCTCGTGCCGTGACTCGCCGCGCGCGATGGCGATCTGGACCTTCGTACGGCACGGCCAGAGCGAGGCGAACCGGGCGCGCCGGTTCGCCGGCCACATCGACGCACCGCTTTCCGAGCTCGGCGTGGCGCAGGCCCGGGCCGCCCGCGGGTTGCTGCGCGAGATCCCCTTCGACCGGGTGCTGACCTCCGACCTTGCCCGGGCCCGCGACACCGCGCGGATCCTGTGCGACGGGTTCGACGTGCCCATCGAGGCGCGACCGGCCCTGCGCGAGCGACATTGCGGTGTCTACGAGGGCCGCCCCTACGCCGACGCCGAAGCCACGGGCGACATGGCGCGGTGCTTCCACGCCTTCGACGTCCGGCCCGAGGGCGGCGAGAGTCTCGCCGACGTGGCCGCGCGCGCCCTGTGGGAGCTTCGCCGGCACGCAGGCGGCGGGGCGCTGCTCGTCGTGTGTCACGGCGCGCTCATGCGGGCGGTGGTCGGTGTGCTCGACGGGATCGAACCGGCGCGGGTGGGGCTCTATGCCCCGCGCAACCTGGAGTTCATCACGCGCCGGGTGGGCCGGACCCAGGTCGCGGCGGGGATCGCGCGGCTGGGGCCGGCCTGGGGAGAGCGCCTCGCCGCGGCGCGTGCGCCGTCGTCTGGCGTCGATCGCGCACGGCCCGTGCAGCCCTGGGCGCCCGATGCGCAAGACGGAGGGTAGGGGCGAGATCCCCTCCTTTTCCGATCGCCACCGCCGTTTGACAGGAAGACTGAACGTATGATAGGTGCTGCGTGCTCGTTCAGTGCGAGCGAAAAAGGCCGTTCGATGCTAGACGAGTCTACGCGCTTCTCCCGTGCCCGGACCCTCCTTCCAGGGGCAACCGACTGCGGCTCTGCTTCTACCGGCACGGGAGAAGCCGTTGTTTTTGCTGAAGATCCCATCGCGCGTGCCATCGCGGAGATCACCTCGGACGATGCGCTCGAATCGGTCGCGCGACACGACGAGCCGGCGCGCGCGGGCGCCTTCGCCGACTGGCCCGATCGGCTGCATCCCGCCGTGATCGCCGCCCTCGCCCGGCGGGGCGAGGCGCGGGCCTACGAACACCAGGCGCGGGCGATCGATCACCTGGCACGGGGCGCGCACGTGGTCGTCGCGACCCCCACGGCGTCGGGGAAGTCGCGCGTGTACCAGGCACCGGTGCTCACGGCGGTGCTGGCCGATCCGCGTGCGCGTGCGCTGTGGATCTTTCCCACGAAGGCGCTGGCGCGCGACCAGGTCGAGGCGTTCCGATCCCTCGCGGGCGACGTGGCGCCCGGGGCGTGCGGCGCGGCCACCTACGACGGGGACACGCCCCCCGACGAGCGCCGCGCCGCCCGCCGGCGAGCGCACGTGGTGGCCACGAACCCCGACATGCTGCACCGCGCGATCCTCCCCAACCACGAACGATGGGCGGATTTCCTCGCCGGGTTGTCACACGTGGTCCTCGACGAGGCCCACGTCTACCGCGGGATCTTCGGCAGCCACGTGGCGTGGGTGTTGCGCCGGCTGCGGCGGCTGTGCGCGCGCTACGGATCGGCCCCGCGGCTGGTCGCCTGCTCGGCCACGATCGCAAACCCCGTCGAGCACGTGGCGCGGCTTTGGGGGGCGCCGGTGGTGGGCGTCGAGGGCGACCGGGTGCCGGCCGGGCCACGCACGCACCTGATCGTGGAGGCGCGGCTTCTGGACGCCGCCGCCGGGATCCGGCGCAACCACGTCGAGGCCACGCGCCGGGTGGTGGGCGCGTTGCGGCGCGCCGGGGTCGTGACGGCGGTCTTTTGCCGCACGCGCCGCCGGGTCGAGCTGCTCACCCGCTACCTGCGGGAAGACGAGGCCCGCGACCGCAGCCGGACGCGCCGCCCGAACCCGGCGGCCGAGGCCGACGCGCGCCGGCGGATCCGGGGCTATCGGGGCGGGTACCTGCCGGATCTTCGGCGTCAGGTGGAGCGGGACCTGCGGGCCGGCGAGGTGGCGGTCGTGGCCACCACCTCGGCGCTCGAACTCGGGGTGGACATCGGCGCCCTCGACGCCGTGGTGCTGTCGGGCTACCCCGGCAGCGTGGCGGCGGCGCGCCAGCGCGGGGGACGGGCCGGGCGCCGCGGGGGCCGCAGTCTCGTGGTCACCGTGCTGGGGTCGGACCCGCGCGATCGCTTCGTCGCCGCGTCGCCCGAGGTGCTGTGGTCCGGCCGGGTGGAGCAGGCGCGGATCGACCCGGCGAACCCCCGCGTCGTCGTGCCGCACCTGCGGTGCGCCGCCCACGAGGCGCCCCTCGATCCGGCGGGCGACGCGGCCGTGCTCGCCCTCGCCCGAGAGGACCTGGCGGCGGCGGCCGAGCACCTGGTCCGAGGCGGCCGCCTCGTGCGACGGGCGACCGGGGGCGGCGACCGCTTCGTCCACGTCGGCGGCGGCTTCCCGGCGGACGCCGTGGACCTGCGCGGGCCGTGCGAGGAGGACTTCGTCGTGCTCGAACAGGCGGCTGCGAACGCGCGGGACGGCCACGTGCTGGCCCGGGTGGACTACGAAGACGCCCCCCTCTACCTGCACGAGGGCGCGATCTACCCCATCGAGGGGGTCACCTACGAGGTCCTGCGCCTCGACTGGCCGGCGCGCAAGGCGTTCGTCCGGCGGGTCGAGGCCGACTACTACACCGAGGCCGTCACCCGGCTGCGCGTGCGGCTCCTGGGCCCGCGCCCGCCGGCGCGCATCGGGCGGGGCGGCGCCCGCGTCGAGGGGGCCTTCGTCGAGATCGTGCGCGTGGTGCCGGGCTTCAAGAAGATCCGCTTTCGCACGCACGAGACGATCGGGGACGGTCCGGTGCGCGTGCCCGATCTGTCGTTCGACACGACGGCCGCGCTCGCCGTTCCCGACGCCGTGGCCCTCGCCGCCGCGTTGCCGGATCCGGCGCGCCGGGTCGCCGCGGTGCTCGGTGCCGCCCACGCCCTGCGCTACGCGGCCGCCTTCGCCAGCATGTGCGACGCCGGCGACCTGGGGGTGGCGGTGCTCGACGGGGCCGGGGCGCCGGCGGCCGGCGGGTGCGCCGCGGCCCTCGACCCGGCCTGCCCGCCGCAGGTGGACGCCTGCCTCGCCGCCTCCGCCCGGCCGGGCGTGTTGATCTACGACCGGCGGCCGGGTGGTGCCGGGCTCGCCGACGGGGTCCTCGCGCGGTTCGACGCCGTGGTCGCCGGCGCCCGTCGGCTCGTCGCACGGTGCGGGTGCGAGGCGGGCTGCCCGGCCTGCGTGGGCGCGGGGCCGTCCCACACCGGCGCCGAGGCCGGCAAGCGGGACGCCGAGACCGTGCTGCGGCGGCTCGCAGAGGATCTTTTGCCTGCAGGGGGGACCGCGTGAGTGCGTTCGCCGAGCGCCTGGCGCGGTACGAGGCGGGGCCACCGGTCCGGGGCGTTTCCGCCGCCGGGGCCGGGTTCGAGCACCGCGTGATGGAGGCGCCGGGCGACCTCCCGCAGGCGCCGGGCCTTGCGCCGCTGGTGTCGCAGCCGGTGCGGCGGGCCGTGTACCTCGACGTGGAGACGACCGGGTTTTCGACCACGGGGGCGGCGCTGGCCTTCGTCGTGGGGATCCTCGTGCGCGACGAGGCCGCGGCGCGGGCCCACCTGTTCGTCCTGTGGGATCCAGGGGCGGAGGGGCCCATGCTGGAGGCGGTCCGCGACACGCTCGCCGGAGCGATGGGGCCGGGCGCCGTGCTCGTCACGTTCAACGGCCGCCGCTTCGACGTGCCGTTGCTCGCGGCCCGCTGTGGGCGGCTGGGGCTTGCGGCGCCGCCGTGGACGCCCCACCTCGACGCGCTCGACCACGCCCGCCGCCTGCTGCGCTACGACCTCGCGCACCGGAACCTTTCGGTGCTCGAGGCCCACCTGTTGGGGGCGCGGCGCCGGGGGGACGTGTCGGGTGCCGAGATCCCGGAGATCTACGAGGCGTTCGTCGCCTCGCCGTGCACGAAGACCCGGGCGGCCGTCGAGCGCGTGGTCCAGCACAACCGGTGGGATCTCGAAGGGCTGTGCCGGGTGGCCGGGGCGCTCGCGGGGATCGAGGCGGCGCCCCGCACGCTCGGTCAGGCCGTCGGGGTGGCCCGTCGCCTGCTTCGCCGGGACCGCCCGCAGGCGGCGGCCGAGCTGTTGGGGCCGCGCGTGGCGGCCGAGCGCGATCGCCTCGCCCGTTGCCGGCCCGAGCTGGCCGCCGACGCCGCCTGCACCCTCCTCCAGGCCCTGCTTCGGTCCGGGCGGCCGGGGGATCTCGCCCGCGCCCGCGCCCTTGCGGCGTGGGCGGGGCGCCACCTGCCGTTCGACGACCGCCCGGCGCGGCTGCTTCGGCGGGTTGCCGGGGCGTGCCTGTAAGGCCGGGCCGGCCGGCTCGTTCGCCTGCATCGTGTTGCGGTACGCTCGCCCCGTGCCCGCCCTGCGCCGAAGGATCGCCGCCGCCGCCGCCGGCGTGCTCGCGCAAGGGTGCATGATGGTCACGCCGCAGCTTCCGCCCACGGACTACGCGAAGCTGGAACGAATCGAGGGCCGCGAGATGCGCGAGCAGGCCTTCAAGGAGAACACGATCTACGTGCACCGGGAGCCGCAGGGGATCCGGTACACGAAGGGCACGAACGAGGCGCAGCCCAAGCGCAGTTGGCAATCCCTCGACGCGGTCCTGCGCTCGGATCGGTTCGCGTCCGAGGCGCTGCCGGTGCGCGAGCTGTTCGTCGCGCGCTTCTTCCTGGGCCTTGCACTCGTGGGGGGCGCGGCCACCGTCGCCGCCACCGCCGCCTCCGCCCGGGAGGGCTTCGACTTCTCGAACGTGCGGGGGCCGGGGGCGGTGCTCTTGGGAAGCGCCGTCGCCACCGTGGCCTTCGCGGTTACCAGCGGGGTGTTCTTCACCCGCGCCCGCCGCGGGTACGCCCGCGCCGTGGACGTCTACAACGACAGCCTCGGGATGCGCCTGGGGATCCTCACGGCCGACGGGCGCTACATCCCGCGGCCCGACGTCCTCGTGGACCGGGCGGGCAACGTGATCCTCGAAGGCCCGGCGGCGCCGCCGCCGGCCTCGCCGGGGCCGAACGAAGCGCCGGCCTCGCCGGGGCCGAACGAGCCACCGGCCGGCGGCGCGGACACACCCCCGCCTGCGTCGGGGCCGGCGGGGCTGGCCCTGCTGCCGTCTTCGCGCTGAGCCCTCGGCGGACCCGTCGTCGTCGGCCGGCGCGCGCGGTCCGGTGGGCCGGTTCGTGCTAGATGTTGCGCGTGCGCTCCCTCGCGCCTCGCCTTCCCCTTGCGCTCGCGTGCCTGGTCGCCGCCGGCGCCTGTACGGATCCCTCGGGTCCCGAGCGGCCGCTCGACGGATCCGTCCTGTTTCGGCGCCACTGCGCGCGCTGCCACGGTGAGGACGGCCGGGGGGTGCCCGAGGTGCCCGCCGCCCGCGACCTCACCGATGCCCGCGTCATGCACAACCTGCGCAACGACCAGATCAAGAGCGTGATCCGGATGGGCAAGCCGCCCGGCATGCCCGCCTTCGGCGACAAGTTCACCGATGCGGCGCTCGAGGTGCTCGTCGCCCACGTCCGCTCCCTCGCACGGGACGCGCCGGCCCCCGCGCCCCTGCCGCCGGCCTCGGCGAAGTAGGGGGCGGCCGTGTCGTCCGGGGTGCGCATCGACTGGACCGGCCGGGACCGGGCGACCGTGCCGCGGTCGGGACCGAGGTGGCGGGTGCTGGAGGCGTTCGGGCCGCGCCGGACCGCGCCGTGGTTCTGCCGTGCCGACAACCTCCCCGCGATGGCCGGTCTGCTCGGTGACTGGGCCGGGCGGGTGGACCTCGTCTATCTCGACCCGCCGTTCGGGACCGGCCGCACGTTCCCCAAGGCCGGCGGCGGACCGGCCTACCGCGACCGCTTCGCCGGCGGGATCGCCGGGCTCCTGTCCATGCTCGAACCGCGCCTGCGCCTCGTCGCGGAACTGCTCGCCCCCACCGGCAGCCTCTACGTGCACCTCGACGCCATCGCCGTACACCCCGTCAAGCTGCTGCTCGACGAGATCTTCGGACCGGCTTGCTTCCAGCGCGAGATCGTCTGGCGCATCGGGTGGATCTCCGGCTTCAAGTCCGCCCAACGCAACTGGGTGCGAAACCACGACACGATCCTCTTTTATACGAAGGACCCGCGGCGCTTTACCTTCAACAAGATCTACGTGCCCCATCGCCCGGGCTACCGGCGCCGCGGGGGCGGGCGCACGAACGCCCGCGGCGTGCCCGCCGGGGACGTGTGGAACGCCGGCCCCGAGGACCTCGCCCTTTCCGGGTCCGCGAGCCTTGACTCGATCCAGATCAAGAGCCTGTCCCGGGAGAAGACCGGGTTCGCCACGCAGAAGAACGAGAGCCTCCTCGAACGGATCGTGCGCGCCTCGTCGAACGAGGGCGACCTCGTGCTGGACCCGTTTTGCGGGTCGGGGACGACCCTGGCCGTCGCCGCGCGCCTCGGGCGGCGTGCCATCGGGATCGACGACGCGTCGGCTGCCGCGGACGTGGTACGGCGTCGCCTCGCCGCGGACCCGTCGTGTGGCCTCGTTGTCGCCGCCGCGGGCGAGACACCGGCCTTCGGCGAGGACCGGCCGCGGGTGCGCGCTGCGGGGGTGGGGTCCTCGACGGTGCGGCTTTCGGTGACGGCGGCGCGCCGCGCCGCGGGCGAGGGGCCCGTGCCGGCACGGTGGACCGGGATCGCCGCCGGCGTCCGCGACCGGCGCGGGGTCTTCGTGGCGCGCGCGGCCGCCTTCCGTCCGCTACCGGACGGCCCGCTCGACGGTCGCCTGGGGCCGCTGGCCGTGCCGATCCGGGACGGCCGGGGGGCGATCGAGGTGCGCGTGTACGAGCGCGACGGCGCCGTCTCAGCGAGGACCTTGCGGTTCGAGCGGCGCGACGGCGTCCTGCGGCGCCTTCGGGATCGGTAATGGGCCGCGCGTGGTGGCGATCGTCGGGCCGCGGGGGCCGAGCGACAGCCGGTCGGCCAGGGCGAGGGCGGCGCGGTTCGTAAGGCGCGCCAGCAGCGGCCGCCCCGAGGGGATCGACGGGACCTGCAGCACGAGGCCGTGCTCGTCGTAGCGCAGGGCGTCGATGGGGCGGTCGAGGCGGCGGCCGTCGTCGAGATCCACGCGCAGGGTGTCGCCGCAGGGCGCGGCATGCCGCACCCGCAGGGGGTGGTCCTCGGCCGTCACGTACGCCCACCGGCCGCCGAAGCGAAAGCACAGCGCGCCGCCGTCGGTGCGGTCGAGCCCGCGCAGCACCGCCGCGCGGACCCGCGGGTGGGTGACGGCGCCGCCGCCCATGGTGATCGTCCCGTCGCGGCGGATCCGCACGTCGAGGCTGCGGCGCAGGGCGTCGAGCACCGCGGGGTCGGGCTCGCCGGACGGGGCAGCGGGCGGGTCGTCGCCGGCCATCGACGCGATCGTAGCGTGTCGGGAACCCGACCGCGGGATCGGGGGAACCCGGGGCCGCGGTGGGCGAAGATTCGTGCACCGATCCCGCGACGGGGGCGCCGGCGTGCGGCTTGCGTTGCCTCCCCCGCGGGGAGGGGATAAGACTGCCCCCCATGATCGACCCAGCCCGGCTCGAGGCGCTGTACGCCTTCCTCGACGAGGCGTGGCGCGAGGTGCCCACGTTGCTCGCGCACGGCGGCTGGGCGGCCTGGCGCGCGCGGATCGAGGGCGCGGGGACGACCGCCGAGGCGGGGGCGGCGCTGTTCGACGCGCTGGTCCCGGCCGCCCGCACCGGCCGGCCGGTGGTCTGCGTCGCGGAGGACGACGACGCGGCCGCGCTGCGCGACCGGACGGGCGTGCGTGTCGAGCCGCCCGGGCGCCTGGCCTCGCTGCTGCTGGACGAGGGTTGGCGCTTCGCCCTCCTCGACGCCGGCTTGGTCGAGGGCCGGGTGGGCCGCGACGACCTGCGGGCGGCCGTGGCGCGTGCGCTGTCGGACCGGCCCGACCGGCTCGTGGTGTGGCTCGACGACGCCCGCTGGACCGATGCGGAGACGATGGCCGACCTGGTGGCCGCCTGCGGCGGCGGCCGTCTGTTCGCGGCCTACCTCCCCGCCGTGGTGGGCGTTGTGGAGTACGGGGACGTGCTCCCCGACGACGAGGTGCCGCGCCTCGACGACGAAGACCTGGAGCGGGCGCCGGCCGAGCGGGATCGGTTCGAGGCGGAGGAGGAAGCGGAGGCGGACGAGACGGACGAAGCGGACGAGACGGACGAAGCGGACGAAGCGGACGAGGCGGACGAGGCAGACGAGGACGTGCCCGTGGCCTTCGACAACCGTCTTGCGCCGCCCGAACCCGAGCCCTCGCTGTGGGTGGGGCTCGTCGGCGAGGCCGCCTTCGACCTGGACGCCGAGGGACTTTCGCTGCTGGAGATCGATCCACGGGGCTTCGACGCCGGGGGGGCCGCCGACCCGGTCGGCGGGGCGGCGCTCGCGGCGGCCGAGACGCAGGCGCTGCGCTGGCGTCTCGAACAGGCCGAGGCCGAACTCGAAGCCCTGCGCCCCCGCCCCGTCTCCGAGCTCGAGGCCAGGGTGGCCGAGCTCGAGGCGCGCCTGGCCGCGGCCGCGCCGGCAGGCGGCGCCTCGCCCCCGCCCGGCCCCCCGCCGTCCCCGCCCGCCGAGGCGCCCTCGCCGCCCGCGCCCGAAGACGGTGCCGGCCCGCGACGGACGCCGTCTTCGGACCAGACGCTCGCCCGCTGGGCCGCCGTCGTCGAGCGCTGGGCGCGAACGATCGAGGCGGGCGGACCCGTCGAGCCGGCGGCGCTGCGCGCGGACCTACGCGCGCTGGCCCGCGCCCTGCGTCGCGCGACACGTTAGCCGAGCGCCGGCTTCGACCCCTGGCGCACCCGAAGAGCGGGCCGCGCTTCGACCCCGTTCGACCGGCTCCGAGAAGGCACCCCATGCAACGCGCAGGGGCGCGGGCCGCCCGCGTCCGGCCCCGAAGGAGGGCCATGGCGCACCGGGGGCGTGGTCCGTGGCATCGCCGGGACCGGGCGCGTCGCCCCCGCCGGCCGCCGGCGGTGCCGCATCGCACCGACGCCGGCCCCGTGCGGTGGCGCGTCGCCTTCGTCCCCGCGACGGAACGCCCCATCGGCGCACCGGCGCCGGCCCCCGCCGCGTGCGGTGGCGCGTCGTGTTCGGCCGCCCGATCCCGTCCCGCGAGAAGGGCGTGGGGCCCCTCGGCCGCGGTGCGTGCCCGCCGAGGCGGCCCGGCGGCCGGGACGAGACGCGGCGCGCGTTGAGCCCCGGGGGCCGCCGGCGGGCGCCGCGGCCCGGGCCCGGCCGGGGGCGGATGCTACGATTCGTCAGCACGATGGGTGAATCGCACGACCCCGGTTCCTCCGAGGATCCGTCCGCGCGCGCCGGGCCCGACCGTCACGGTGCCGCGCGCCCGCCGCCGGGGTCGGTGCCCACGGTCGCGGCGACGGAAGGCGATCGGGATGCGGCGGCCGAGGTACGGGATGCCGACCCCGTCGGCGCGCGCATCGACCGGTACGTGGTCCTCGGGCGTCTCGGCGCGGGTGGGATGGGCGTGGTGTACGCCGCGTGGGACACGGCCCTGGAGCGCAAGGTCGCCATCAAGGTACTGCGGCCCAAACGCCGGGCGCCCGGCGCGGGCGGCAGGGCGCAGGCACGGCTGCTGCGGGAGGCGCAGGCCCTCGCCCAGCTTTCGTCGCCGTACGTCGTATCCGTCTTCGACGTGGGACGCCTGGACGAGCGCGTGTACATCGCGATGGAGTACGTCGAGGGCTCGACGCTGCGTGCCCGCATCGAGGGCGGACCGATATCATACCATACATTATTATCATGGATGCTGCCGGCCGCGAAAGGGCTTTCGGCGATCCATCGGGTGGGGCTTTTGCACCGGGACTTCAAGCCCGACAACGTCATGATCGGCGCGGACGGCCGTGTGCGGGTGATGGACCTGGGCCTTGCGCGGGTCGCCGAGGTGCAGCCGCCGGCCCTCGAAGCGGCCGGCTCGTTGCCGGTGGGGCGGACGGGCGCGCTGTCGGTCGATCTGACCCGTGCCGGGGCGCTCGTGGGGACGCCCGCCTACATGGCGCCCGAGCAGTTTACCGGCGGGGAACTCTCGCCGGCCACGGACCAGTTCGCCTTCTGCGTGACGATGTACGAGGCGCTGTACGGGCAGCGTCCGTTCGCCGGCGACACGCCCGCCCAGATCGCCTTCGCCGTCTGTCAGGGGCGCGTGCGCGCGCCGCCGCGGGGGATCCGGGTGCCGCGGTGGCTCCACCGGGTGGTGGAGCGCGGTCTCGCCGTCGAACCGGCCGACCGCTTCGCCGACATGGAGGCCCTCGTCGCGGCGGTCGAGGCCGGCCGCCGGCAAGGCCGCCGCCGGCGGTGGTTGGGAGTGGCCGTGGCGGCCGCGGCCCTTGGGGGGGGCCTCTTGGGAGGTGCGCAGTTTCAACGGCATCGGGCGCGGGAGGCCTGCGTCGCGGACGCCGGGGCGTTGGACGACGTGTGGTCGCCTTCGGCGGCCGCCGCCGTATCCAGGGCGTTTTCGGCCACCGGTCTGCCCTACGCCCCTTCGACGGCCGAGCGTCTGTCCGGGGTGCTCGCACGCTACGTGCGCGACTGGGAGGCGGCCCGGGCCCGCGTGTGCACCGCGGTGGTGGCCGGCCCCGGCGTCGCGTCGGATGCGGCCGACCGGGCGAAGGCCTGTCTTGCCGACCGGCGGCGGGCGTTGGCGGCGTTGGTGGACTCGCTGCAGGCGGTTGGGGCCAGGGACGTTCCGCACGCGGTGATGGCGGCGGTCGCCCTGCCCGATCCGGCGGCGTGCACGAACGCCTCGTGGCTTGCGCGGGTCGCTGGGGGCTTCGAACCGTCGGCCGAGGGCGACGAGCTGCGCCGGCGCCTGTCGCGGGCCGAGGCGCTCCACCGGTTGGGGCGCTACGAGGCGGCGCAGGCCGAGGCGGAGGCGGTCGTGGCCGAGGCGACCGAGCACGGTCCAGCTTCGTTGGAGACCGAGGGGCGGCTCGTTCTCGGACGGGTCCTGGAGGCCCGCGGCGAGTTCGAGCCGGCGCGCGCGGCCTACGACCGCGCGTTCGTGGATGCCTTGCGGCGCCGCTTCGACGACGCCGCCCGCCGCGCCGCGGTGTCGCTCGCGGGCCTGCACGGCCTGCGCCTTGCGCGCTTCGACGACGGGCACTTCTTCCTCGGAACCGCGCGGTCGCTGCTCGACCGGATCGGGGCGGACGAGCGGTCGGCGGAGAGCGGGCGGATGCTCGAGATCGAGGGCGGCATTCTATACAAGCAAGGACGGAACGAGGCGGCGGAGGCGGCGCTCGATCGGGCCTACGCCGTCCTGACCGCGGTGTACGGCCCCGACGACCCGCGCCTTGCGAACGTGCTCAACAGCCGCGCCGCGGTCGCCCACGCCGCCGGCGCCTACGACCGGGCCGAGCGGGACCTCGCGGCCGTCCTTCGCCTGCGCACCCGGGCGTTGGGGGAGGACCATCCGCTCACCGCGTCGGCCTACAACAA
>Ga0256839_1000531_pt1 | contig 49144 bp, 47 predicted proteins | sample 354166metaG_FD_185968 | JGI IMG/M metagenome (GOLD analysis project Ga0256839, IMG submission 185968) | Hydrothermal vent microbial communities from Mid Atlantic Ridge, Atlantic Ocean - 354-166 | ecosystem: Environmental > Aquatic > Marine > Hydrothermal vents | place: Atlantic Ocean: Mid... | reverse complement strand
AAACCGTGTTGTTAACTGGTGATAATAAAACCACCGCAAACGCCGTAGCCAAATCCTTAAATATTGATGATGTGTTTGCTGAAGTCATGCCAGAAGATAAAATCAATAAAATAAAAGAACTGCAAGCGCAAGGCGAAATCGTCGCCATGGTCGGTGATGGCATCAACGATGCACCTGCTTTAACACAAGCAGATGTCGGCATCGCAATCGGCACAGGAACAGATGTCGCCGTTGAAGCCGCTGATATTGCATTGATGCGCCCATCCATTGACGGCGTAAGCAAAACGATTGGCTTATCAGTCGCTACGATGAGAAACATCAAGCAAAATTTGTTTGGCGCGTTTATCTATAACTTGATCGGTATTCCTATCGCAGCAGGTATTTTGTACCCTTTTTTCGGTATTTTGCTCAGCCCGATTATTGCGGCGACGGCAATGAGCATGAGCTCGGTTACGGTGGTGACCAATGCTTTACGTTTGAGTAAAGCGCCGATTTAGCTGCTTAGACTTTTTGCGTTACACTGTAATCATGAGTAATAAAAAACCAACTTTAGAGTCAGTACGCCTAGATAAATGGTTGTGGGCGGCACGTTTCTTCAAAAGCCGTAAACTAGCAACAGAAGCTATTAGCGGCGGCAAAGTCCATCTCAATAAAACTCGTGTTAAACCGTCACGCAATATTAAGATAGGCGATCAGCTTGATATTAGTCGTGATAATTATAAATATCATATTGACGTTATCGGGCTGAATGATAAACGTCGCCCAGCCAAAGAGGCGCAGCTACTCTATCAGGAAGGGGAAGAAAGTATTCGTTCGCGTGAGCAAGAACGTGAAATAAGAAAGCTAAGTAGCGCGAGTGTGCATCAGTCAGATTCTCGACCGAACAAAAAAGAACGCCGTCAAATTAATAAATGGCGTGGGCGTTAATAACGTGGGTGCCAACTAATAATGTACTTATCCAAAACCAACATCATACAATTACGCGAGACAGTGGAAAAAGAAGGAGGTTTTCAAATTGTCCTAGCACCGATGCAACCAGCAACGTTCTTGAATGTAAAAATAGCGACTGACAAACTCTATCAACAGTTAGTCGATAAGGGCTTGAAGGTGCTAGTTGATGATCGTGGTCAAAAACCTAAAAATATGTTTGAGGTGATTGAATTCTTGGGGGTTCGTCATCGTGTCGTTATTTCCAGCCGAAGCATTTCGGCGGGGGTTTATGAATATAAAGACTTACAAACAGATCAGTTTCGTAAAATTAAAGAAGCGGATGCGTTTGGTTTTTTACAAAACCTACCAGAGTAGATTTTGTAAAACTTTTATTTTGCGTTGCTTATCATATAGTCAACGGCAGCTTTCACATCATCATCGGATAAGTCAGCGCGGCCGCCTTTGGCTGGCATAGCGCCCTTTCCCTTTAGAGATGTGGTGTAAAGCACCTCTTTTCCTTGTTCGATACGTGCTTTCCACGCTTCTTTGTCGCCAAGCTTTGGTGAGCCAGCAACGCCAGTTGCATGACAAGCAGCACAGGCCGCATCATAGGTTTTTTTTCCGCTGTCCTCAGTGGTGGCTGATGCGCTTGTTGAAAAGCCGAGTAGTAAACAGGCGCTAAGGCAAAGCATTGATAGTGTTGACATAAGGTTCTCCTAGGTTTAATTGTCAATAGCATCATTTGATATTAATCAGACTTTGTCAAATTAATTAGTGATATTTTGTAAGTTTAGGGTGTTCTCGTGCTTTCAGCATGAATAGTCAACTGTGGATAAGGAATGTCCCAACCATTTTCCGTACATGCATCGACACACCAGCGCTGAATCGCACGACGCAGGCGCATATAAATATCAGCGACACTGCCTTTAAAGTCAGCCACAACGACAAGGTTCAAGGATGAGTCTGCGGCTGATTCAAATTCCACACGAATATTTTGTACATCCTCTTTATAGCCTTCTTCAACTGCACGTTCAGTAATAAATTTTTGCATAATCTCAACAATATCGTTGGTGCTTTTGATTTGGTGTGCATAACTAATACCAAATGTTTCTTTGATCCGAAAACTCTTTGATAAGTTTTTTGGTGATAAGGCTAAAAAATCAGCCATTTGATAGGTTGTCGATGCGCCGCCACGCTGAATCATTTGAATAAACTCTAAAGAAATACCGGTCACTTTACCGCGCATGCCATCACTAAGGTGCACCCAATCGCCTCGTTTACAAGGAAACCACGGCTCATTACTGCCAATTGGACGGGAGCGTAAATCAACCAGATCATCAATATCAATGCGTTGTGTTAGCCCTATGACAGGATTTTCTAGTAATGAGTACATATTGATGTTTTTAACTTGCCAAGGGATTCCATTTAGCTCAATGCGTTCGCCTTCTCTTACCGGGCCTACATTTAAGAATAATTCTAATTGCCCCCAGTAGCGTGGAATGGCTAGCCGTAGCGTCCATGCAAAGGCAATTAAAAAGAGTATACCTAAACTAAATAATACCCAATCTTCTTCAATATAAAAAATAATCATTGGCGCAATGATAACTAGCAAGAAGGTAAAGAATCGATGCATAATGTCAATAACACGAAGTTGTACACCGCGTTTTTCTGCGCGATAACCCTTAATAAACCGCGTGAATAAATTATGCATAATACGCGAAAAAATTAGCACACCTATAATCGAGAATAGTGCTTGTATCAATGTCCAACCACGGCGTTGAAAAAACTCTTTAAAGTAGCTTTCTGATTTTTGGGTAAAACTTTCTTCTTGTGATTCGAGTTTGGCTAGCTGTAATTTTTTGGCTTGGATCTCACTTTCTATAAAGACTAACTGCTTTGACCAGTTCTTATTCATTTTGACCAAAGCGGCTCTTATTTTGGGGTTTCTATTGGCTTTATTGAGCCCAGATATGTTTTTTAATGCTTGTCTGGCAACGGGTTCACGCTGTTGGTAATAAACAATTTTGTCGCGTAAGTTTGATTTAAGGCGAACGTCACTGGTGGCATGTTTCATCTCTTTAAGTGCTGGCTCAATCAGAGAAAAAAGCTCTTTTTGTAGATTAAACGGACGTGCTTTGCTAACACGTAATAAGCTAAGGTCAGTATCGGCTGCTATGTTCTCGATATTAACGGTTGTCCCTTTGAGCTTTTTTTCTGCTTTTTCTAGCAGTTCTTTAATGTCTGCTTTTTCTGTATTAGTGGTGGCTTTTTTTAGGCTTTTCCGTAAATCAGTAATATCGCGGCGTAATTGGTCTTGTAATTCGACAAAGCTTAGCAGGGTAGAAAGTGTTTCATTACGTGTGCTTGTTGGAGCTACAGGGGGTATGGGGAGTTCGCCTTCGGCCCAAGTAGTCACGCTAATTAGGTTACTTAAAGTAATTAGCAGTAGTATTTTTAAAAGTGTTTTGTTCATTGATTTTTTATGCTTTTAAATGCTGATGATAGTTTATCTAATAGTAGCTTAATATCGCTTTCATTGTGACTTGTTGAAAAAGTTACGCGCAAACGTGAGGTTCCTTTCTCTACAGTGGGTGGGCGAATTGCCGTAACGAGCAACCCTTGTTGTTGTAGCTTGCCGCTGATTGAAATCGCCTTTTTTGATTCGCCCACGAGTATTGGTTGGATGGGAGTGTCTGATGGCATAAGTTCTAAGCCTAATTGTTTCGCCCCTTGTTTGAATTGCAAAATAAGTGAGTCTAGTTTCTCACGTCGCCACTGCTCTTGCTGTACCAGCTTTAAACTAGCCCGGGTAGCTGCGGCTATGGCAGGCGGCATGGCGGTGGTGTAAATATACGTTCTAGCTGTTTGGATTAAATACTCGATCAAGTCATCGCTACCCGCAATAAAAGCACCTGCCGTGCCAAAGGCTTTGCCTAGCGTTGCCATTAATATAGGTACCTGTTGTTGCGATAAGTTCTGTTGCTCAAGTAAACCAGCGCCGTTCTTTCCTAAAATGCCAAAGCCGTGCGCGTCATCTATCATTAGCCAAGCTTTGTTTTTCTCAGCAAGTGTTGCTAGTTCATTGACGGGTGCGCAGTCACCATCCATGCTAAACACGCCATCACTGAGAATGAGTGTATTCTCACTGCTTGTTGTTGTGAAACGCTTGATTAAGGCATTCATGTTATTATGCGCATAGCGTTGTAATTTTGCTTTGCTTAGCAAACTTGCATCTATCAAAGAGGCATGGTTTAAGCGATCTGCAAAGATTGCATCACCCCGCTCCATAATGGCATTAACCACTCCCATGTTAGCCATATAACCGGTAGAAAAAAGCAGTACCCGTTCACGACCAGTAAAGTCTGCTAATTCTTCTTCAAGCTTTTGGTGTTCAATCGAGTGACCATTAATTAAATGCGCTGCGCCACTACCTACGCCATATTTATCAGCGGCTTGCTTAAAAGCTTTTATTACTTTGGGGTGATTCGCCAAACCTAGGTAATCATTACTGCAAAAGGTTAGCATATTTTTGCCATTGATTTTCATGGCAGGTTGTTGCGCGCCCTCACAGATAAGAGGGGTGCGATAAAGGTGCTGGGCTTGCCTTTGTTTGAGAAAGGCTTGTAGTTTTTTAGGGTCGTTTTGCATGCATAGCAAGCATAAATCATAGGCAATAAAAAAGCACCCGAAGGTGCTTTTTATCTAACTTAATTATGAATGGTGCTAATTAAGCGCCTTTCTTAATAAAGAAAGTGTACTCGCCGCCATCTTCAGCAGTAGAAACTAACTCGTTTCCAGTTTGCTTACAAAATGCTTCGAAGTCTTTAACTGAACCAGGGTCAGTTGCAATAATTTTTAGTACTTCACCAGCTTCTAGGCCGTTAATGCCTTTTTTAGCGCGTAAAATTGGTAGTGGACAGTTTAAACCGCGTGCATCTAACTCCTCTTTGAAATCGCTCATTTGATTTCTTCTCCTGTGTATATTAGTAAAATCTGATATGCGGTTGGTACTCTATCATTAAAAACCATCTTACGCATCAACTTTTCAATGTTATGATTAACATCTCCTCCTTACATTTGGGCTAAAACGGTAGATTTCAAGCGAAACTGGTCAAAAATTATGCAAATAGAATTTACAAAAATGCACGGTTTAGGTAATGATTTTATGGTGATTAATGCCATATCTCAGAATATTTCTCTCGCTAGCGAACAGATTCGTTTTTTGAGTAATCGTCATACGGGTATTGGTTTTGATCAGCTTTTACTTATAGAAAATAGCGATGAGCCAGAGGTTGATTTTCGTTATCGCATTTATAATGCAGACGGGGGAGAAGTTGAGCAATGCGGTAATGGCGCACGCTGTTTTGCACGTTTTGTGCGCGATGAGGGGCTAACAAACAAAACAGAAATTTCTGTTATTACGAAGACAGGGATAATTCTTTTGAAGATAGAGAGCAACGGCAGTGTCACAGTTGATATGGATAAGCCGATTCTTCATCCTAAAAATATCCCTTTTAAAACTGATAAGCAGTCCGTTACTTATAAATTAACTATAGATAGTAATGCGGTCAAAAACGTAGTGGAGTTTAGCGCTGTATCAATGGGAAACCCACATGCCGTTATACTCGTCGATGATATTAATATAGCGCCAGTAGAAGCCATTGGCGAGGCATTACAAGCACATTCAAGCTTCCCGCAATCAGTCAATGTTGGATTTATGCAAGTTCATAATAAAGACAATATTAGCCTTCGCGTATACGAACGAGGTGTGGGTGAAACACAGGCCTGTGGTACAGGTGCTTGTGCGGCGGTTGTTGCGGGGCGTTTATTGGGTGTGTTGGATGAAGATGTAACTGTGAGTTTATTAGGCGGTGAGCTTAACATTAGCTGGCTAGGCTCTGCACAAGAGCTTGACCACCCCGTAATGATGACAGGCCCAACCGCGACTGTATTCAAAGGCACTATTACTTTATAATGAATTAAATAAGCACCACAGGCACAGCCAAAAAAGACACTCAAGCATAGAATAAAGGGGACGCATGAGCACATCAGCAAACGAAAATAACGATATAAAAGAATCTGCGGGCATTGCAGAAAACAGCACGATACTTGCCGATGCTAGTATGGACGAGAGTATATTAGCCGAGTATTTAAGCGCTCACCCAGACTTTTTTCAGCGACATGCCGCTTTATTACTTAAGTTGCAAGTTCCTCATGGTGCAGGCACAGCGTCACTAATCGAGCGTCAAGTTTCGGTTTTAAAAGAAAAGAATAGAGATTTAGAAGAGCAACTTAATGGTCTAATTCGTACTGCACGTGGTAATGAACAAATCGTGACACGCTTACAACGCTTCACGTTGGAGCTAATGCGCGCCGAAGGGATTGATGATGTCATTGCTTGTTGTCAGGAAATTTTACGTGAAGACTTTAATGCCGATTTCGTAACCTTAAAAATAATTGGTAACGATGATACGATGCATTTCGTCTCTGAAAATAGCCCTCAGTTACAACAATTTGACAAAATATTTGACTCTAAACGCCCCGTATGTGGTCGTTTGCAAACACAACAGCATGAATTTTTATTTACTGAAAATGCTGGCCTGATTGAATCTGTCGCGCTCGTGCCGCTGATGGGTGTAGAAAACATGGGCTTGCTAGCATTAGGCTCAAAAGATGAATCTCGTTTTCACCCGGGTATGGGTGTGGTATTTCTTAGCCACTTGGGCGAATTGATTTCTACTAGCTTATCGCGTTATTTGTAACATACCTGTAGATAATGCAATGCCAACGGGGCTACAACAATTTTCAGATTATCTACAACATGAGAAGCGTTACTCGGTTCATACCTTAAAGGGTTATCAACGCGACCTGTTGCAATTTCAAACGTGGCTCAACAAAAAGGATGACAAGGCAAACATTATTGTCAAAGCCGATAGCCTTGATATTAGGCAATGGGTAGCCGCACTTCATAGACAAGGCATTGGTGGAACAACCTTACAACGCAAACTTTCATCGCTACGTAGCTTTTACCAATTCTTAATCCGCAAACAACAATTAAAAAATAACCCTGCGGTAGATATTCGCGCACCTAAATCAAGTCGCACCCTGCCTGATACACTGGATGCTGAAGTACTTACCCAATTATTAGAAATTCCGGGAGACAGCATTTTAGCAATACGTGATCGCGCCATTATGGAGTTGTTTTACTCATCTGGATTACGCTTATCTGAGCTGACCCATTTAGATGTGATGGATATTGATCTAGATGAAGGCACTTTAAGAGCTATTGGTAAGGGTAATAAAACCCGTGTTTTACCGATTGGAAGAAAAGCTCAAGAAGCCTTACTGAAATGGAAAAAGAACCGCGCAATTCTAGCCAAAGAAGATGAAACCGCACTGTTTGTAAGTCAACGTGGCACTCGTATTAGTGCTCGCTCAGTTCAGCAAAGACTAAACCACTGGCGAAAAAAGCAAGGGCTAGAGCAACATATTCACCCACACAAATTACGCCATTCTTTTGCCAGCCATATCTTAGAATCATCCGGTGACCTACGCGCAGTACAAGAGCTATTAGGGCATGCGGATATTAGCACCACTCAGATTTATACCCACTTGGATTTTCAGCATTTAGCGAAGGTTTATGATAAAGCACACCCTCGGGCGCGTAAGAAGGGTTAGACTTAAAGAGCTTTTCACCATGAAGCACATGAAGGAAAAGCAAGTAATTTATAGCTAGGGTCGCATTAGTTAATGCAGAAAGCTACAAGTAGTAACTAAGCAATTTGGAATTCGTATTTTTAAGTTGCTACCTCTACTAAAATTTATTGCTGGTTATTTAATCCAACTCATGGGGTCGCTTACGTCCCTTAAAAATCAGTTATGCGGAAAAGTCAGGCAGAATCAACGCGAAAAATAAGCAATAATATTAACCAGCACAGTCAATACAATTGAGCCGACCAACATTGCTTTCCAAGGAAAGAAAGTTTTAACACTGGGTTGCTTATCATCCTCATGCTGTTCAATTGAGCGTCGTGCATTCTCTTCAATTTTGCGTCGCATTTTTGCGGTTGCATTAGGAAATAATAGCGGAAGCACATTCATGATAATGGTTAAAACGATTGAACCGATAATAGAATAGATGAGGAAGTTATTCATAGTCATGTATTTTGAGTAGAGAGCTTATAACATGCCAAAGTCGAGTTCATCACTGCTGGTTTCAGCGCCTTCATCCTTCTCTGCAGTCGCTTCAATGACTGCGGCTTGTTCTAGTTTAGAGTATGAAACACGGTTTTCAGCGCCGATCATTAACCAAATGGTTCCATCTTCACCTTGCATTACAAAAGCAGGGTCAGGGTCAACGCCACCACGGTAACTGAATGATGTTTTAAAGATTGTGCCGTCGTTAATTTCTTTTAAAAATTCAGCATTCATCCCTTCTGCACTTTCTAAGGCGTAAGTAAGGCGAATGCTGTGATCGAGAAATTCTTCGGCCGTTACGCGCTCATCAAGCGGCATTCCAGTATCAAAACTAGAAGGGACTTTTTTGAGTTTATTGCCATCAAAGTCGACAGGGGTAATATCTTTGCGGCAGACCCATTTACCATCGGGGTTAATATAACCTGAGGCTGTTCCACCGAAGGGAACAAGGGTTTTGCCGTCATCTAGTAAGGTGGCTAGATGACATTGTTTGCCGTCCATATCGAGCGTTTCAATTTTGCGTGAGCCATACAATTTGCTACGATCAACTTTGTGAATCGTACAGGCAAAGCAAGCTTTACCTAGTGTGAATGTGAGTGATCGTGCCATAACCAAATTGTAGCATAAGCAGAAAAATATCTTCACTTGCTTAAATTTGAAAGCAGGTTAGTATTCTGACACGCAAAAGATTGGATTACTCAATGTCACAAGAGCAAGAAATAAAATTTCACGATTTAAAGTCGCCAGAAGTTATTGCGCAAGAATGGCTAGATGCTTCTGCCAAAACCGCGACAGATAAAGATTTTACGGCGCATTTTAATTTGATTTCTAAAAAAGTTAGAGTCACTGGTGTACCGGGTTATGACGATGGTATTAGCTATGATGATTGGGCAAGGCAGTCAGAGCAGGAATTTAAAGATAATGTGCTTGATAAAGTGACTTACAATGGCTTAAAGATGTCAGCGCATAACGATAAACAGGTTATGTTTAAAACTATGGAGTCAGTATTTGCTACCGATGGAATGCAAAGAAGCCATGGCGTTGAGATATTATTAGAAAAAGAAGAAGACAGTGTGTGGCGAGTCATTCAAGAGCGCGTAATGACACACGATGAATGTAAACACGTCGGCTTAATCGCGTAGAAAAAGAGCATTAAACACATGAGCGAAAAGAAAAAATTTGATCCGAATAACCCCTGCCTCTTTTGTAGCCCCAAGCCGCATGAAATTATTAAAGAAACAAAACATGCTTTATTAATTACTGATTCTTTTCCTGTCAGCAAAGGTCATTGTCTAGTCGTTCCTCGTCGTCATATTGAAACTTATTTTGATTGTAGCGAGGAGGAAAATCGGGGATTTCGTGAGTTAATCTTATTCGCCAAACAACACATAAATGAGCAGTACTCCCCCGATGCTTACAATATCGGCATTAATAATGGCTTAGCCGCGGGGCAAAGTGTTTTTCATTTACATATTCATATCATTCCACGCTATGCAGGCGATGTTGAAAACCCTAAAGGTGGAGTGCGGTGGGTGATTCCTAAAAGCTCGCAATACCAGTTGCCTGAGGCATAAATGCTAGACAATTTTTAGGCAATAAAAAAGCGGACAAAGAATGTCCGCTTTCATAATTTTGCAGAAATGAAATCATTTCTGCGTGCTGTTAGTAGTACCCCCGTAAAACTAACAACAACTCAGCATGGTAGAAATTTCGTTGGTCACTTATGTGACTCTATTATTTTTATTAGTCTGAAATTCCTTACCCTCAAGTCACATCACAAACCCCTTTGAAAAAGTGACTACTTGCTGAAGTTGTTAATAGAATATACCTGCAATACTTAATCTAAACTGAACCGCATGAAATTATATTTATTTTTTATTTAGCTTTATTTCGTAGAAAAATCCAGCGCATTCCACTCCTCGGTAATGCGGCGTACCAAGATAGTTTCAATGGTCTCCTCAAAACCTTCTGTTCATAAAGGAATTTACGTTGTACACGAACACTTTAGAGTGTTTCAACCACTTTTTAATCTTAGGCGCGATACGTTCATCGCATGGTAAATGACTTGAACTGGTAAAAACATAAAGTAGTTAATACGACAACTTAGACGAGTCAAAGGGGTTGGTACAAGTTTTGAAAGCACATCTTAAACGTGTTAAATTACGTCTCTAATAAATCTTATAAATTTAGGGACTCAAAATGAAAATAAATCAGGCTTATAAAACACTTCTTATCGGTGCATTGTTAACTGCTGGATCTTTACACGCTGATACTATTATCGGTTCAGATGTTGAAATTGGTGTATGGCAACCCACATACTCTTCAAGTGGCGGTACGGTGAAAGGTGATAGTAAATCAGTTTTTGCCAGCGCAACGTTTGAGCACCCAGTGCCAATGTTGCCAAATTTAAAAGGCTCGTACTCAACGGTTAAAAGTGATGACTACGAATACACAAAACTAGATGCTACCGCTTATTATGAAATCTTAGATAATGATCTAGTATCCATTGACCTTGGTTTAGGTGCGTCACAATACATGGATGGAAAGTTTAAACAAGTGGGCTTTGAAGGTACGCTTCCTCACCTTTATGTTGATGCGGAAGTTTCTTTACCGATGATAAGCTCAACACTTTATACCGATATTAAATACATGGACTATAACGACAACACGGTTACAGATGCGATAGCGGGTGTGCGTTATGACTTTAATCTTATCGCAGCTGATTTGGGTGTTAAGGCGGGTTATCGTGTACAGAGTATAAATACGCAAGACCTCGGTGGGCAAACGTTTGATATTAAAACAGATGGTTACTTTGTAGGACTGCATGCCGACTTTTAGCGAGCTTACCATTTGGTTGTTTCAAATGGATAACTCGATTATTAGAATGAATAAATAAAGAAGTCGTTAGCGAATTTACCAGCTTACGAGAGTGCTTTAATTAATGAATCGCCCTTTCTATTTTTAGAGCCCCTGTTTATTCTTGATGAGTTTAAAAGAAAAGCAAGAGTGCTCTATCTCCTATAAGCTGATAAAATAAGCAAATCATTTATAAACGTGTAGCAATAAAATGTCCGTTTTTGAAACTAACTTAAAAAACCTGCCACTGCTTATGCGTGGCAAAGTCCGTGATATCTACGATGTTGATGATCAGCATATGCTGATTGTTACGACGGATCGCCTATCGGCCTTTGATGTCGTATTGCCCGATCCTATACCGAATAAAGGCATTGTACTGACGCAGGTTTCCAACTTTTGGTTTGGTAGACTTTCTCATATTGTGCCTAACCATTTTAGTACGCTTACTCTTAAAGACCTTAAACTCGATAAAGAAGAGCGAATAACCTTAGAAGGTCGCAGTGTGGTTGTAAAAAAACTTAAGCCACTACCTGTTGAAGCGATTGTGCGGGGTTATATTATTGGCTCAGGTTGGAAAGACTATCAACAGACGGGAAAAGTCTGTGGGATTGACCTACCCGAAGGCTTAAAACTAGCCGATAAACTGCCAGAAACGTTATTTACGCCATCGACTAAAGCTGAGGTCGGCGGGCATGATGAGAATATTAGCTTCAATAAAATGCGTGCCTTAATCGGTGGTTATCTTGCCGATGAAGTTAAACGAATAAGTCTTGAGTTATACCAAGAAGCCTCTAAATTTGCACTTAGTAAAGGTATTATTATTGCCGATACTAAATTTGAATTTGGCTTAGATGAAAAGGGAAAATTAGTCTTAATTGATGAAATCTTATCGCCAGACTCGTCACGCTTTTGGCCGGTAGATCAGTATCAAGCAGGTGTTAGTCCGCCTTCTTTTGATAAACAGTTTATACGTGATTATTTAGAAACGTTAGAGTGGGATAAAAAACCACCTGGGCCACATTTGCCTTCAGATATTTTAGATAAAAGTGCAGCGAAATATCAAGAAGTCGCTGATTTGTTATTGAGCTAATTAATTTATAAAAAAGAGTCACAATGAGTACAGAAATTCAAAAGAAATCAAAGTTAGTAGGATTGCTAAGTTTACTCTTGGTTGTTGCCTTGGGTATTACTTTGGCTAAATTACTTTGGCTGGCTATTACTCCAGTGCAAAAAATTCAGTTACAAACGACTCAGCTAAATAATACCCAAAATCCAACTGCGACCAAAAAGAACTACGGTAGCATTATTGCCAAGCAGCACTTGTTTGGTGTTGTAAAAAAAGGCACCGCGCCAGTAAAGCAAGCTGAAGCCATTAAACAAGCTGCGCCACGCAAACGTTTAAGCCTTAAGCTGCATGGGGTGGTTGCTTTCAAATCAGATAAAGCAGGTTATGCCCTTATTTCAACATCGGGTGGCCCTCAAAAAGTATATGGTAAAGGTGATGAGCTAGAAGAAAACGTCACAATAAAAAGGATCTTTCCAGAAAAAGTAATAATCTCTAATAACGGGGAAGACGAAGAGTTAATGTTGCCACGTAAAACGATTGATAAGCGCCAGTCAGCCTCATCAGCATCACCAAACTTACCGAATGGCAACGCGCCACCACCTCTGGATAATATGGGCGGCGGCGCACCCAGCGGTGGTATGCCTGACATTGGTGCATTTAGGGAAGAGGTTATGGCAAACCCACGTAAACTCATGGATATTGCAACCCCATCTCCTGCGATAGTAGACGGACAATTTATTGGCTTTAGAGTACACCCAGGGGCACGCCGAAAAATGTTTCGTGAATTAGGCTTTCGCCCGAATGATATTATTACCGAAGTGAATGGTATCGTTTTGGATGATGCCTCAAAAGGTGCACAAGTTTTAGCTGAACTGGCACAAGCAGCACAAGTTTCAGCAACAGTAAAACGTGGTGATCAAGAGATATTCATTGAGCTTTCTTTTTAAGCACCGTCACTTATTTGTGCTTAGAATGCTCGGCTTTTTGTGCCTGACAAGTCTAGTGAGTGGCTGTGACTTTGGCGCTCAAGATGATTTGCACAAAACACAGCTTAGCGGTCGAACGATGGGTACAAGTTATCACATCACCTTGTTTAATAATAAGCCGATCAGTAATTCGAATGAATTAAGACTGGGCAAAGAAATATCGGGACTGCTTCAAGTTATTAACCTTCGTATGTCAACTTATCGAGTTGACTCTCAAATAAGTCAGTTTAATAACAACGCTTCATTAGATTGGTTTCCTGTGGCTTCAGATTTTTTGGCTGTAGTAAAAGCCGCTCAAAAAATCAGTAAACAAACAAATGGCGCTTTTGATATTACAGTGGCACCATTAGTCGAAGCATGGGGCTTTGCTAAAGTAAGTAAAACTAAAATACCTAGCACAAAGCAACTTGAGCTAATGAAAAAGGCAATAGGTTATAAAAAGCTCCTATTTCGTAATACGCCGCCGGCATTGAAAAAAAGCAATAAAAGTTTACAAATTGATTTGTCTGCCATAGCTAAAGGTTTTGCGGTAGATAAGATTAGTGAGTATTTAATTAGTCAAGATTACAAAAACTTCATGGTTGAAATAGGGGGGGAGGTACGTGTAAAAGGACTTGCGGCTGATGCAAAGCAATGGCGTATTATCATTCGTAATCCAAAGCTTGATGACCCAAACATTAAGCAAAAAACACTCTTGTTAAGCGACAAAGCAGTTGCAACCTCTGGTAACTATTTAAACTATTTTATAAAAAATAAGATTCGCTATTCGCACATACTTGACCCAACAACGTTGCAACCAAAAACGCAAAAGGCAATGTCCGTTACTGTTCTGCATGATTCGGCAATGATGGCTGATGCTTATGCCACGGCCTTGATGGTGCTAGGTGAAAAGGAAGGGCAGCGGTTAGCGGATAAGCTGGCTTTAGAGGTGTACTGGGAAGCCCCTTAGTTTCTTAGATAGAGAGCCAAGCCCAACAATAACAAGTTTTTGATTCCAGAGGACATTAAAATGAAGATGATTGCTCACTATCACAATGCTGGCTTCGAGTCTGTTGCTGATGGCGTTATGGATTTTTTTGAACGGCGCGAAGATTTACAGCGCCCAGGTGTCGCTTTTGGCCCCGGAGGTAGCGAAGCAGAACCTGCCAAAGTATCGACAGATATTAGCCTTGTGGCACACCACGGTTCTGACTCTGAGGCATTCGCACTTGCGGATGTGATCGTGCGGGCCGTATCAGCAGGGCTTGATCATTACTTACAAGAGCGACCTCTATTACGTCAGGTTTGCCCAGACCAGGAATTATTTGTGATGCCAATATTTAATCTGCAGCGCTACGCCCCTGGTGAGGGGTTTCGGCAGTGGCACTGTGACTGGACGATTAGTGACGAAGCCACTGAGCCAGTGCATCGCGTGCTGGCTTGGATCCTTTACTGCGACTCTGTGGATCAGGCAGGTACAGAATTCCATTGGCAGGAGCATCATGAGGTAGCTGAGCGCGGTAAGCTCGTGATATTTCCGGCCTCTCCTTCTCACATTCATCGTGGTCGAGTGAATAATGAGTTAAGCAAGACGATCGCCACTGGCTGGATCAATGCGGGATCGCGTGAGGGTTTTATTAAGCGTCTCGCTCATTCCTAAGATGGCTAATAGACCCTTTACTTCTGCTATCGCCCTGTTTTCTATCTGCCGATTAGGCTTAATCATCATTCCCATTGTAACCCACCTCTGGTAAAGTAGCGTGCTATTAATGGACTGCAGTTTTAAGTGCTAACACAACATCGAAGCTGCTAGAAAAGGGGATAAATTCAATGCCAATTAAGTTAGGTATACCAAGAGAGACCGCTAAAGGTGAGCGCCGTGTCGCAATTGATGCCGCCGTGATCTCTCGTTTGATAAAACTCGGTATCGAGATTTTTGTTGAGCAAGGGGCGGGCAAGTCTGCGTTAATTTCAGATGCACAGTTTGAAGGCACAACCATGGTTGCTAATGCAAAAGAGCTTTCAGAGCAATCAGATGTGATTTGGCGTGTTCAAGCGCCAACGGCAGATGAAGTTGCAATGATGCGCGATGGTAGCGTGTTGATTGGGACACTCATGGCACATAATAATATTGCCATGCTCAAAGCCTTGGAAGATAAGAAAATCGCCAGTTTTGCGATGGAACTTATCCCCCGTATCTCACGCGCTCAATCAATGGATGTGCTGTCATCTCAGGCGGCAATTGCAGGTTATAAAGCAGCGGTTATGGGTGCTGATATTGCACCTCGTTTCTTCCCGATGTTAACCACAGCCGCAGGCACGATTCGCCCTTCTAAGGTCATCGTTATTGGTGTCGGCGTGGCGGGGTTGCAGGCAATCGCTACTGCAAAACGTTTAGGTGCAGTGGTTGAAGCTTATGATGTTCGCCCTGAAACAGCGGAGCAAATAGAATCCTTAGGAGCAAAAGCGATCACGCTCTCTATTTCAGCAACGGGTGAAGGTGGTTATGCGCGTGAGTTGAGTAGCGAAGAGCGCGATAAACAACAAAAAGAATTGGCAGAATATATTGCTACGGCTGATGTGCTCATTACTACGGCTGCAATTCCTGGTAAACCATCGCCAAAAATAATTCCTGTTGAAACGGTTGAAGGCATGAAAGAAGGTGCGGTCATTATCGACCTTGCCGCAGAAGGCGGTGGAAACTGTGTACTCACTGAGCCGGGCAAAACAATTACACATGGCGATGTGATTATTCATGCGCCTTTAGATGTAGCTAGCCAAGTACCGGTGCATGCAAGTGAAATGTATGCCAAGAACCTCTATAACTTTATGCTTTTGCTTATCGACGAACAGGGCGATTACGTTCCTAATTTTGAAGATGAAATCGTCATCGGCGCATTGTTAACTAAAGATGGCGAGGTGATGCACGAAGGCACACTAGAACTGCTCAATAAAACAAGAGGGGAAAAGTAATGGAAGGCTTTGTTGCATTATATATATTCATGCTTGCAGCCGTTGTAGGCTATGAGCTTATTTCAAAAGTTCCGGTAATTTTACATACCCCGCTAATGTCGGGTTCTAACTTCATTCACGGTATCGTATTAGTCGGTGCGATGGTTGTTATGGGGCACGCCGAAGGAGCCGCTGAAACTATTATCGGTTTTATCGCCGTTTTACTGGCTGCAGGAAATGCAGTAGGTGGATACGTGGTGACAGAGCGTATGTTAGAAATGTTCAAACCCAGTGATAAGCTAAAAGAAAGTAAAAATAAGGGAGGACACTAATCATGGATTTAATCATTCAAATTATTTACTTTATTGGTGCCTTCTTATTTATACTCGGTTTAAAAATGATGGGCTCACCTATTACCGCACGAAAAGGTATTGTGTGGGCGGGTGTTGGTATGCTGTTAGCGACTCTTATTACCTACTTCCACAGTGAAATTACGCATAACTATATTTGGATGACGTTGGCAATTGCTATCGGTGGCGTGATTGCTTATATCAGTGGCAAAAAAGTGGCAATGACTGATATGCCACAAATGATTGCTCTTTATAATGGCATGGGTGGTGGCGCGGCGGCGGCGATTGCAGCGGTGGTTTTGCTTAAAATGGAATTCACTAACGGTATTGTACAGACCTTAGCAGTACTCGGTGCAATCATCGGTACAGTCGCTTTTTCTGGTTCATTAATTGCTTTTGCAAAGCTGCAGGGTTTAATGAAAGGTGTTATTCGCTTCCCCATGCAACAATGGGTGAATGCGCTGGTTTTTGTTATTACACTAACGCTGGGTCTGGCAATTATTTTAAGTGGTAATGATTACGCTATAGCAACCTTAGTAGCCTTTTTTGTGCTTGCCCTAGCCTTTGGTGTGATGATGACTGTGCCGATTGGTGGAGCAGATATGCCGGTGGTTATTTCTTTGTACAACGCGCTTACTGGTTTAGCAGTTGGTTTTGAGGGCTATGTACTGGGTAACCCAGCAATGATGATTGCAGGTGTTGTGGTAGGTTCAGCGGGTACTTTGCTAACTCAACTAATGGCAAAAGCGATGAATCGCCCAATTTCAAATGTACTGTTTAGTAACTTTGGCGATGGCGGTGACGGCGAAGCGCAGGCTGTTTCTGGTAGTATGAAAGAAATCGATTCGACCGATGTTGCAGTCATGATGGCATTTGCTGAAAAGGTAGTGATTATTCCTGGCTACGGTATGGCAGTAGCGCAAGCACAACATAAAGTATGGGAAATGACCAAACAACTTCAAGAGCGTGGTGTAACGGTTAAATTTGCAATTCATCCAGTAGCGGGAAGAATGCCCGGCCATATGAATGTATTGTTAGCGGAAGCAGGCGTACCTTACGATATTATTTATGACCTTGATGAGATTAATGAGGAATTTCCAACTACGGATGTAGTACTTGTTATTGGCGCGAATGATGTTGTAAACCCAGCAGCGCGTACCGATCCTGGTAGCCCAATTTACGGGATGCCAATTTTGAATGCTGATTATGCGAAGAACGTAATTGTTGTTAAACGGGGCAAAGGTACAGGTTTCTCAGGCATTGAAAATCACCTCTTCTTTGCGGATAACACGCGTATGCTCTACGGCGATGGTCAGGATGTCGCAAATGATCTTGTTACCAGTCTAAAGGAGCTTTAATCATTATTTTTAACACAAAATCAGGTTCATTATTTTTCTGCATTTTTTAATAAAATAATACTTGAATTTTTAAAAACGCCTCTACAGTGAGGCGTTTTTTGTTTGTGTTATGCACAAGCTATGTAGCATAGTGCTGTTTACTTGTATAAGTTTGTGAAAAAGAGAACAACATATTCATAAGTATCTGATTATTATAGATAAATAGATATTTCGAGAAAGTTTGCACTGTTTAAAAATCATCCATTAAGACAATGACTTAGCTTACTTATAAGGCTTTAATCCACAGACTTATCCACAGGGTGATCATTATAAAAAGTATTAATTATGAGCAGCCTAGAACCGCAATTAAACCTTTATTTGTTATACTCATATTGTGGAAAAAAATAATCGTAATAATTTGGCTCAAGACAATAAAAATAATATTGTTCGTGTTGTAATTCAGCGCCCGCTGTATAAGTTACTTGACTATTGCTTTGCTAGTCAGAGCAATGTAAATGGCAAACAAGGTTTGCTTCCTCAAACCGGTTGCCGAGTACGAGTTCCCCTAGGAAATTCTGTTATCACAGCAATCGTGGTAGAGATGCCGATTGAAAGTGAATTTGAAAAATTAAAAAGTATTATTGAAGTCTTAGATGATAAGCCCTTATTTGATTCATCCATGATGGCGTTACTCAACTGGGCGAGTCGTTATTATTGCTATCCCATTGGCGAAGTATTCTTTCATGCCTTGCCAAGTACTTTACGTAAAGGTAAGCCTCTGCCTAAGACCTTATTGTGGAAAGCAAGCAAGCAAGGGCAAGCAAGTGCTGAGGGTGAATTAAAGCGAGCACCGAAGCAGTTAGCTTTTTTACAGCGCTTAAAACTGGGTGAGTCTACTGAAAGCCAGTTGCGCGATGATTTTTCAACAAATTGGCGTAATACATTGCGTGAATTAAAGAACAAAGGCTTAGTAGAAAGTCGAGAGGTAGATGCTACCGTAGCCGTACAGACAGTACTCACGTCGATACCAGAAAAAGGTAATATCACCTTAAGTGATGAGCAAAAAAGCGTGATACAAAGTATTGTTGATTCTTTTCAACAGAAGTCTACTAAACCTATTTTATTACACGGTATTACCGGTAGCGGTAAAACCGAAGTTTATTTGCGGAGTATCACGCCAATATTAGAAGCGGGCAAGCAGGTTTTAGTGCTGGTGCCTGAGATAGGTCTAACACCCCAGTTATTATTTCGCTTTAAAGAACACTTCCCTAAATTAACGATTAATGCACTGCACTCAGGCTTAGCAGATAGTGAGCGTGTAAGCATTTGGCAGGGCGCACGTAGCGGTGAGGTAAATATCATTATCGGCACACGTTCAGCGGTGTTTACACCAATGAATAAGCTTGGCGCTATTTTGATTGACGAAGAGCACGATGCATCCTTCAAACAACAAGAAGGGTTTTTATACCAAGGTCGCGATATGGCGGTAAAACGGGCGAACCACCAAGGTATTCCAATTCTCTTAGGGAGCGCAACACCCTCGATAGAATCGTTAGAAAATGTTAAGCAAGGACGCTATCAGTATTTGCGTTTAACAAGCCGCCCAGGTAAAAGTAAACCACCAGAAATGGCGTTGTTGGATACGCGAACGTTGTCATTAGAGGCCGGAATTAGCCAGTTGTTAATGAGTGAAGTACGCCAGCATATTGAGAAAAAAAACCAAGTCATGTTGTTTTTAAATCGTCGTGGTTTTGCGCCGGTTATTATGTGTCCTTCCTGTGGTTGGCATGCAGTCTGCGAGCATTGTGACAGTGGCATGACTTACCACGCCTTTGCTTCAAAAGTGATTTGTCATCACTGCGGACTAGAAGAGAAAATCAGTCCAAAATGCCCTGATTGCGGTAGCCCTAAATTAACTACGCAAGGGCAAGGAACTGAGCGAATTGAACAGGTACTTAAAACACACTTTCCAAAAACAAACGTAATTCGTATAGATCGTGATAGCACATCAAGCAAAGGCTCGTTAGATAAAAAACTAAAGCAAGTACATGCCGGTGATCCAGTCATTCTTATCGGCACACAAATGCTAACCAAGGGGCATGATTTTCCTAATTTAACCTTAGTCGGAATTTTAGATGTAGATCAAGCATTGTTTAGTTTAGATTATCGCGCACAAGAAAGGCTGGCCCAGCAAGTGGTGCAAGTTGCGGGGCGAGCGGGGCGAGGAAATAAAAAAGGTCGTGTCGTTTTGCAAACCTCGCAACCGGAGCATCCACTATTATTAAGTTTGCTTTCTAAGGGCTATAAACAAACAGCCGAACAAATTTTGAACGAAAGAGGCGTATGGGACTACCCACCAGTGGGCGCATTAGCAATTATTAAGGCAAATGCCGAAAGTAGTGATGCAGCGGTGAAGTTTTTATTAAAATTAAACATTCAGTTATCGGCTTACATTGAAGCAAATAACGATCTTTTTGAGAGTGTGAATACTATGGGTCCAATGCCTTCACCTATCCAAAAAAGGGCCAAGCGCTATCGCTTTCAATATTTAATAACAGCTAAAAACAGATTACAACTTCATCGGCTGTTGAATCAGGCGCAGGCAGAATTGAGTAGTTTTAGGCGATCAGGTGGTGTGCGTTGGGCTATTGATGTTGATCCCTCAGATTTCTTATAAGAATATAGTATACGCAAATTAAAATCATTGCTTTATATATGTAATAGGTGAGAAGTTACTTGTAAGTTACGGTAAATAATGGCAATATCCTTAACCCGCGATGAACGGTTGCATAGTTAATAAGTTTGGGGAAACGAATTAATCGGTGTAGAAGAAGATATAAACTCTTCATAATGTTTGAAAATAAGGCTGTTGCAATATAATAGTTAGTTTGTAACGGTAAAATATAATAATCAAAATTGAGTGGCTGAAAATGAAAGATTATAAAAAAGTTGAGTCTTTAGATAATGGGCTTGTTGGGGGCAGTGGTCTCATATGGATGTTTTCTGGGATTGTGTTAGGGCTAATGGTTGGAATAGGCATGTACTTCCTTTCTAACAGTAGTAATGCGCCACTAATGTCTACAACCGATTCCGTGCAGAATAAAATTGCCAAGGTGCAGGAGAATGCGCCAAAATTAGCGGGTAAGCAGCAAGCTGATTCGTTAGAAGTGATACAAAAAGAGACAAAGAAACCAGTTCCTTTTAGCTACTATGCTGTACTACCTAACTTAGATGTACCGGTTACCGCTAAACCGCTGGAAACTCGCGTAGACGTTATTGCTGAAAATAAGAAAAACGTAGAAATAGTTGCAACACAAGACGTTATTGAAGAGGCAACACAACAAAAATCACAAAGAAAACGTGGTGATTACTTATTGCAAGTAGCATCATTCAAACGTAAAAGCATGGCAACACTCACCCGTGGTCGTTTAGAAAAAAAAGGTGTTAAAGCTTATATCAAAAAGAGAAAGGTTAAAGGGCGCATGTGGTATCGTGTTGTAGCTGGGCCAGTAGGTCAAGGAGACATTGATACTTGGAAGCATACTGCAGAAAAATTAGGGCATCGCCCTATGGTTATCTCAGTAAGATAAGCGCGAGAACACTTAACTAAAAGGATGCTTTTGCAATAAAAAAATGGAGCAAGGATTATTAGAAAAAGACACGGGTAAAGAAGTAAGTAATGCTGCTTCGAGCCTAATGCAGGGGCAAATAGCTTATCTTTACAAAAATAAAGCCTTTGGAATCTGGAATAATATTGTTCTAGCCAGTCTATTTTTAGCCTTCTTTTGGAATCATTTTCCAAGTCAGAAAATGTCCTTACTTATTTGGTATGGGCTTATCATTACCGTAAGCATTGTCCGTTTTTTGATGGGCAAGAATTTCAAAACGAATCGCCAATATACACAGGATGAACTCTCTTATTGGGCAAATCGACATGTGTTTTTTACCACCCTGCTAAGTACAGTCTGGGGTATCGCGGGCATTATGTTCTTTCCGCATGATCTTATTCACCAAGTGTTACTCGCATTTATACTCTCAAGCGTACTATTGGCTGCAATTCCGACGCTTGCTGCATCACGTCTTGCATTTTATTTTCAAATTGTTGTAATTCTATTGCCGATAATTAGTTTATTTTTGCTAAGCGAAGAGCAAGGGCATGGACTAATGGCTGTTGCCATGATTATTCTTGCAATAACATTAGTCCTTATTTCGACTTATATATATCATTTATTGTTTGAGTTACAAACTACGCATATCGCGTTACAAGCCTTAGCAGATACCGATCAATTAACTGAACTTGCCAACCGTCGTCACTTTGATCGCAAGTTTAAAGTCGAGTGGCGCAGAGCAATGCGTGATCAAAACCCCATTTCAATGATGATGATTGATGTTGATAGTTTTAAAAAATATAATGATAGCTACGGGCATCAAGAAGGCGACAAGTGCCTACAAGCAATTGCTAAGGCGATGGAATCAATTACAAATCGTCCTGCTGACTTAGCGGCTCGTTATGGTGGTGAGGAATTTGCTATTTTATTACCTGCAACTTCACAACAAAATGCCGCCATGCTGGCAGAGCGTTTACGCAACAAAATTGAAAAATTAAATATTCAACATGAGCGTTCAAGCTTTGGTGTTGTTACGGTAAGTATTGGTATTTCATGTTGTGAACCTGCTTGGGACTTTACCGGTAACACACCGGATGAGGATCAGAAAGTTGTGTTCCCAGCGATGTTGTTAACCGCCGCAGATAATGCCTTGTATGTGTCAAAAGAGCAGGGACGAAACCAAGTGTCTGAGCAGGGTTGTGGTGACCAAAAACTTTCAGAAGCTTTGCAAAAACATGCCGACGCAGATCTTACAGCAGCTTAAAGCCTCGCTAAAAAATTGTCAGGGCTCACAGCGTTTTTATCTTAGTCGTAGTCTACAACAATTATCTAAACAAGCCCTCAAACCTAATGAGGCATTTACTCAAAATTTAAAACGGCTTGAAGATAAATTCGCGCGCTCTATTGAAAAACGAGAGCAGCGGGTAAAAAGCTTGCCAAATCCAAGCTATCCTGACTTACCTGTTGCGGCTAGGCGTGACGAAATAATAAAAACGATTAAAGAAAATCAAGTCACTATTATTTGTGGTGAAACAGGCTCAGGAAAAACCACCCAATTACCAAAAATGTGCCTAGAACTTGGTCGAGGGGTGGATGGCATTATCGGACATACACAACCACGGCGTATTGCAGCAAGGAGTGTTGCCGCAAGAATCGCTGAAGAGCTAAACAGCGAAATCGGTAGTATTGTTGGATATAAGGTTCGTTTTCATGATCAAACTAAAGAACACAGTTACGTTAAATTAATGACTGATGGCATCTTATTGGCAGAGATTCGCAATGATCGATTCTTAAACCAATATGACACATTGATTATTGATGAGGCACACGAGCGTAGCCTTAATATAGATTTTTTAATCGGTTACCTACGCTGGCTATTACCACGTCGTAAAGATTTAAAAGTCATTATTACCTCTGCGACTATTGACCCGCAGCGCTTTGCCAAGCATTTTAACTTCACAGGGAAAAAGGGCGATGATGCGCCTATTATTGAAGTTTCTGGTCGTACCTACCCTGTTGAAATTCGCTACCGTTCTTTAGTCTCTGAAAGTTCATCAGATGACAACAATAGTCAATCTGGTAATAAATTAGAGCCTAAAGAAAAAGAAATGGTGCAAGCCATAATTGATGCAACTGATGAGTTAATGGCAGAAGCTCCGGGCGGAATATTAATTTTCTTATCGGGCGAGCGGGAAATTAGGGAGGCCAGCGAAGCGTTACGCAAACATCACAAGCCAAGTGTCGAAATTCTGCCGTTGTTTGCAAGGCTTTCAGCGGCTGAGCAAAATAGAATATTTAAAGTATCGGGTAAAGGTGGCGGAGGCGCTCGGCGCATCGTGTTATCAACCAATGTCGCAGAAACGTCATTAACAGTACCCGGAATTAAGTATGTGATTGATACGGGTATGGCGCGTATCTCACGTTATTCTTGGCGTTCAAGGGTACAACGACTGCCGATTGAGAAAATTTCACAAGCTTCTGCTAATCAACGTTCTGGTCGTTGTGGCCGAACCAGTAACGGTATCGCGATTCGCTTGTATGCAGAAGATGATTATTTAGCACGAGCAGAATTTACTTTGCCAGAAATTCAACGTACTAACTTGGCATCGGTAATTTTACAACTAGCCTCACTTAACTTAGGTGACGTTTATAAATTTCCGTATGTCGAGGCACCTGATGCGGGCATGATTCGTGACGGCTATAAATTGTTATTTGAGTTAGGAGCCGTCAATAAAGTATCGGGTGAGAATATCAAAATCACCCCAGTGGGCCGTCAGTTAGCTAGTTTACCCACGGATCCTCGGCTTGGCCGGATGTTATTAGCCGCAAAAGACTTGGGCGTAATGGAGGAAGCTTTAGTTATTGTAAGTGCATTATCGGTTCAAGATGTACGTGAACGACCGCTGGATAAACAACAAGCGTCGGATCAAAAGCACAGTCGTTTTAAAGATGAGAAATCAGACTTCATTAGCCTGTTAAAAATATGGGACTACTATCATGATAAAAATGGTGAGTTGTCACAAGGTCAACTGCGCAAGCTATGTAAGCGCGAGTTTTTATCTTTTATGCGCTTGCGAGAGTGGAATGAAACCTATCGCCAACTGAGGATGAGTTTAAAGGATGCGGGTGCTTTGGATAATAACGCAAAACAGTCGAAGTCTAAAAAGACGCGTAACAAGATAAATACCGGTAAAGAGGAAGACGATAAATACGATAAGAAATATGACGCAATCCATCAAAGCTTACTAACGGGCTTACTGAGTAATATCGGCTTTCAAGAGGAGAATCAAGAGTACTTAGGTGCAAATGGGCGTAAGTTTTATATATTCCCGGCGTCGGGCTTGCGCAAACGCTCGCCGAAGTGGCTAATGTCGGCAGACATTGTAGAAACGTCGCGCCTGTTTGCACGAACTGTGGCAAGCATCCAGCCACAGTGGGTTGAATACGCGGCAAAGCACCTTCTTAAATACCATTACAGTGAGCCTCGCTGGGAGAAGCGCGCCATGCAAGTTGCGGCAGATGAGCGCACAACCTTGTACGGAATTACCGTTAATCCCAAAAAGCGTATTAACTTTGGATCAATTGATCCTGTTGTTTCTCGTCAGCTATTTATTCGCCATGCGCTCGTGTATGGCGAGTATAACTGTAAAGCAGCGTTTTTTAGCCATAACCGACAATTGATTGAGGAAGTGGAAGGGCTAGAGGCAAAATCACGCCGACGTGATATTTTGGTTGATGAAGAAATACTGTATGACTTTTATGACCAGCATATCCCTGAGAATATTTACAGCGGCCCAGCTTTTGAAAAGTGGCGTAAAAAGTTTGAACATAAGAACCCGCAAGCCTTATTATTAACGCGCGAATACTTAATGCAGCGGGATGATTCCCACGTGCAAGGTGAGCAATATCCAGATCACCTTAAGGTGCTGGATATGATGCTGCCTTTGAGTTATCACTTTGAGCCAGGAAGTGAAAATGACGGTGTGACTATTCGAATACCCGCAGCGGCGATTAATCAGCTACATAATGAAGATTTCGATTACTTGGTTCCTGGAATGCTTGAAGAAAAAGTGATTGAATTTATTAAAAGCTTGCCCAAACAAGTGCGTAAACAGTTTGTTCCTGCGCCTGAATATGCAAAGGCTTGCTTAGAGTCACTACAAACAAGTGATGATTTAAAAGGCTCAATTGTCGTTGTCATAGCAGAATCATTAAGGCGAATGACCGGCTTTAGAATTGATGCTGGGTTATTACAAGCGCACCAGTTTAGTGAGCATATGTTGATGCGCTTTGAAATTATTGATGAAGCGGGTAAAACGATTAAAGCGGGGCGTGACTTAGAGCGCTTGAAGAAAAGCATCGGTAATACTTCATCGCTTAGCTTGACGAAAGCAAGTCCTGAGAAAAGCATTGAGCGTGTAGGGATAACCACATGGGATTTTGAGGCTTTGCCAGAAAGCACCATCGTTGATGTTTCTGGTATGAAAATTAAAGCATGGCCTGCCTTGGTTGATAAAGGCGATTCAGTTGAAATTAAGCTGTTTGATTCTGCTGATAAAGCACAACAGCAAAAAGGATTGTTGCGTTTAGTGTTATTAACATATGCGGATGAGGCAAAAATATTAGTAAAACAAATCCCAGATTTAGCAAAAATGTGCTTACATTACAACTCAACAGGAAAGTGTGATGAGCTAAAGAAAAGTATTGTGGAAAATGTCTTTCGTTTAAATTTTGTTAGCAGTAACTTGTTCGAAAATAGGCAGGGTATTGGCTTAAGTAATACACAGTTTCACAATGCTTTAGCAGAGAATAAGGATGCCCTGAATGTGACCCTTAAAGAATTATCTCAGCAATTATTGACCTTATTGCCCTTGAATCATCAGATTAGAAAACAACTCAAAGGCACTATTGATTTAAGTTTATTAGAGACATTAAACGACGTGCGCGATCAAATTGACTCTTTAGTTTACGTTGGATTTTTAGATGATTTAAGCATGGATGAACTTCGTCAATACCCTCGCTATTTAAAGGCGATTATAAAACGACTTGATAAACTGACAGGTGACACACATAAAGACCGTGGTCTATTGTTACAAATACAGCCCTTCTGGGATGACTATAAAAAATTACGTAGCAAGGAAGGGTATTCAGCCAAGGTAAGAGAAATTCGTTGGATGTTAGAAGAATTTAGGGTGTCGCTGTTTGCACAGGACTTGGGCACGGCTTATCCTGTATCTGCAAAGCGTGTTGCTAAGTTGTTTGTTTCGTAAGTTAGGTAAAGCATCATGATTTTACAACATGATGCTTTACGCGCTTTTATTAGACTGTAGATACATACTTAAAGTATTTTAGCAATACCATCAGCTGCGCGTTTAACATCAAGAAAGATAAGTCCAAGACGTGCTTCGGGTTTTGTTAGTACAGTCACAACGGCATCAGGACCCGCATAGGTCATTAGGATGAATCCCTTATCACCTTTGATAAGTACTTGTTCTAACTTACCCCTTTCTAATTCCACTGAGGTACGGTCACCAAGTGAAAGCATCGCCGCACTCATTGCACCGACACGGTCTTCATCCATGCCTGCTGGTAATAGAGAGTCCATCATTAAGCCATCTGTTGATAGAACGGCCGAAGCTTCAATATCAGCACTTGATCCGTTAAGGTCGCTTAATATTGAGTTAATCATTTCAGAACGCATTAGGTTCCCCTTTTAATTAGTATTTTTCTTGTTATTAAAGTAACTTTTGTTACTCTCGTGATTATAAATGAGTCCCAGTTTATTGGTTAGAATAAGCTGATGAAAGGCTGCTTATTGACCATATCTTTTGACTAATACCCATATTAAATGTTTAAACGATGGGCTATTTAGTTGTGGTAAACCATCAATCACTAAGGTGAATTGATTATCGCCCACATATAAGGGCCAAAAGCCGACCTCGCTATTACCTGCCGCGTCAATTAAGCCCCAGGCATGTTGGCTAAAGCCTAAATTCCCTTGGAGTAGGCCTTTATGGCGTTGATAAACTTCTGAAAGGCTTGCACTAATAGCCGCCAATTCTTCAGCGGCTTCATGTGGAAAGCCCGATGCGCCAAGATATAAGCCGCTTTTTTCTGCCAGTAATACTTTGCCAGACTCTGAAAGGTTTTTTAGCAAATCAGGTAATAAATCTTCTAAAGCCCCTTGTGTAATAACCTCAGGTTCAGTGTGACCGGAAATTAGTTTTGTTTTTTGCATATTATGCAGTAAGTTCATCGTATCATCGGCATTCTCTGATGATATTTCAATAAGCGTTTCAGCTGTTAACAAAGGTGTTTCTTCATACTGCAATAACTTCTGTAATAGGGCTCTTGTTTTATCTTCATGATTACTTTGAATAGCGTAGTAAACGCCACGCGGGGTTACGTTAATGAAAACTCCATCATTGAGTGTGAATGTGTCCATTATGCTGCTGCCACCCCAGGGTCAATAGAATAAAGTAGTGCTTGAATAAGTGATGATATATCTGTTCGTTGCCTCGCATCTACGGTAAAAATGGGAGCATTCAAATTAAGTTCATTAGCCCAATTACGGTAGTCATTAAGGCTGGGTGATTTTATTTCATCAAGGCGAGTTACACCAATGACCAATTCACCTTTATCGATAAAACTCTGAAAGGCTTGAGTATAAAATTTAAGGTCTTGCTTTGGATTTTCTCTAGAGTTATCAAGTAATAAAATAAGTCCTAAAGCACCTTCGGTAAGAATATCCCACATAAAGCTGAAACGTTCTTGTCCTGGCGTACCATAGAGATGAATTTTTTCATTTTTACCGATATTTATACGCCCATAATCCATGGCAACCGTTGTTTGTGGCTTCCGCTCTTTGGTCATATCGGTCGCTTCTTCATTGGTAGAAATAATGGGAACATCGCTCATGACTTCTATGGCGGTTGTTTTTCCTGCTCCGACTGGGCCAGTAAATATAATTTTTTTATTAACAAGTGACATAGTTCGGTTAACCTTTAATTTTATTAAGTAAGCGAGAGAACAGGCCGCTGTTTTCAGATTTCTTTTTTGTTCCGAAGTTAAATGATAATTTTCTACTCGTATTTTTACCGGCTTCGTTTGAATCGAAGTCAATCATATCCAGAAAAAATGCAGCGTTATAAAATGCAAAAACATAGCATTGAGGAATATTTAACCACTTCGATACCTCCAATAAATTCCCTGGGTTCTTGCTAAAGACGGCAGCGATATTCATCATATGAGGAAAGCTTTCTATTCGAGTAAGGTTAGGCCAAGACTTAAGCCCTACTGGTTTATTGGTGTTGGTGCTTTTTAGTAAACGACCGCGTGATGTAAGTAAACTCGTTGTCCAAATAAACGCTTCGGTAGTGTAGACATTTTCCGGATCGCTTTTAATTTGTTGGTGTAGCATTCTGATTTCACTATCATCCAGTGAGTGAATTCTCATTTTCTTACTCTCGACAGGGTCAAAACAAATTTGCGCGTATTCATCAGAATAAATAGATAAGTCAGAGTAAATTGTATCTGCTTCATGATCTATTATAATTAATAAATCATTGTATTTTATGCGTTTTATTTGCTTTGTCGCTTTGCCTTCTTTAACTGTTTTAAGCAAGCTTGATAAGAAGTGCTCATTAAGGGTGAATGCCGTTTTTTTAATATCCGAGGCATTTCTCACTAACTTTTTGTCGCCACATAAAAGCGCCCAGCGTTCTTGTGCTTGGGTTCCTTGATAGGTTCTTTGAGTGGTTCCATCTGAACTTGAGGCGTTAATATTAGAATTCGTTGCGGCTCCGCCTCCTGCGCCACCTCCCATTTCTTGCTGAAGCTCATCTAGCATGGCTTCTAAGTCGCCGTCAGTAGCTTCTGCGTAAGATTCAGCCACCTTTTCAGTTACTTCAGTAGCCAAATTAGCATCAGTTGATAAATCACTATCACCTACTTTATCAGGGATATTTTCATCATCAATTATTGTACTCTGTTCGTTAGGTTGAATCTCTTGAGGAGCATCAGGGGAGGATCCAATAATAAGTTCATTGAAAAAATCCGGTTCATTTGTATCGCTAAGTAATTCAACAGGTTCAATTTCAACTTGAGGCTCTAGGCTCGGTAGTCTTACATCATTAACTGCGCTAGCTTGAGACTCTGTGTGTAAATCACTCAGTAAACTATCAAGTTCAGTGGTTTCAGTTTCATCAACTTCGCTTGTTGATTGTATCGAATCTGCTCGAATTTCTAGTGTTAGCGTGTCTGTAATATCACTTGAGACAGCTGTTTGTTTTGTTGCAGTTTTAGTTGGGCTAGGCTTTAAAGCAGACGCACTTACGGTTGCTAACGCAGGAACTGAATCTGCAAGTGTGATAGCAGCACTAACCTCGTTAACGTTTTCATTGTTAGACATTCCTTCGCTAGTTAGAGGCTCAGAGTGTAAATCATTTAGTAAACTGTCAAGCTCATCTATGCCGCTACCTTCGCTCGCTGTACTCATTTCAACATCGACTATTTCAGCTGTAGATTGGCTTGCATCTAGCGTTAATGTATTAGCGAGATCATCATTTAAGTGAGGTGAGAGATTTATTGTATCTGCGCTTAGCACAGGCTCACTTTCTAGAGTGGCTATACTTTCGGTTATTTGCGCCGGCATTGAATCTGGGCTTGTTTCTAAAGTTGTTAATGCGGGTAGGTCACTCTTTTCAATAGATGCTAGCTCGTTTGGTAAGTTATTAAGGCTTGGTATTTTTAGAGTTTGAGTGCTGGAAACCTCACCTAAATCAACCGCTTCAGTTATAGGCTGTACCAAGTTTTTATTGATCATAGCATTGATTTTTTGACCAGCATTAGTCAGTTCTTTTGCCGTTAGTGGTTTTTTAACCCAGATACTTCCAGGCATTATAACTTCTTTTACCGATAAAATTATTGCAGGTTTTTTAGTTGATTGAAGTTCCTTCCAGCTTTCTTTTGCTCCAGGAAAGTCAAAATCGATAATAAAGGCTGAAGCTTGATCTAAATCGACTTCTTTAAAAATGTCGGCACCGATGCTGTCAATAAAAAATGATAAAACCGCTCTGTTTTGTGAGCTGACTTCAAGAATTCCTATTTCAATAGGTGATGTATTATTTTGTATGCTTATCATGAGTCAATATGCCTAGTATCTTTTTTAATAAATAGATTTGTTTTAATGTGTCGAATTTTTTCAATAAATCCGACTTTAGAAGTTGCATTATTTTTTATTCTATGAGCTTGATTGTTTTGGTTTTCTTGTGATGCTTGGGTACAGCTATTAACTAGCACCAACTCTTCTTTTAGTTGTACGCTATTTGGCTCTATTGCTAGTGCGCTTTCTAATATTTTTTGTGCAACTTCAAGCTGGCCGTATTCCATACAAGCGCGTGCTTCTTCTAGGGGGGATAAATTAACTGAACCTTTGTCTGAATGCTTGGTGATGAGTGGTTTGCCGCAATCAAAAAGACCTTGAGATAATACTGAGCCTTTCACCCATTTGTAGCTCATTCCACTCTCTTCGCCTGACTTCAGCCATGTTGCATAATATTTTTTATCATTGTCATTGAGGTAAGGTGCCGCTGCTTTTAACAAACGTAGGCGCAGGTTTTGACCTGCATCCTTTAGAATATAAAATAAGTCATGTAATGCCCCCGGTAGATATTCTGCATTTTGGTGTCTAATTGCAAAAAATATTCTGTGCGTATGCATTTTTAAATCGGTAGGGTGTTTTCCCACCGAGTGGGAGAAAAAATGCCATGCAGCGTGCGGCTCTAAATCTTCCTTGTACTCAGGGCTTGAGTCTAATGAAGGAAAAATTAGTAATAGCGCGGGCTGAATTGTTGGCATATCGCCAGAAGACATACGGTGACCTTTAGTTATTATAATTATTATTACGGTAATAATAGTCTAAAAAGACTGAATGCAAGCTGAAGCGATTATCGACTATTACTTTGAGAGTATTTTATTAAACGAGACCTTTGCAGGATTTAGGTGACGAGTAAAAATGACTAAAACTTCACTGTTTTTTGTTGGGGGAGTTCACTAATAACCAGTTATTAGTTTGATTTTTCGCTTAATCAGTAAAATGTTAGCTCATTTTTTTCTCCACTGACTCGTGCAAAGGTCCTTAAAACTTATATTTCAACCAGTATGAACTTATTGTTTGAGCAGTTCTGCCAACATCATAAATTCTTCTTCGCGTGCACTCCCTTTACGCCAAGCGAGGCCAATTTCGCGGAAGCTGTTTTTATCTAAGGGGTAGGTTTTGATATGGGTATTCATTAATAACGTAGAATTCTGTGCCATTTGTGTGAGGTAGGTGATACCAATATCAGAATCTACCATATTAACCAGTGTCAATAAGCTACTTGCAGCAAACCGACTGACTGTATCTTGATTGCGAATCTTGCAGGCAGATAGGGCATGGTCGTGTAAACAATGGCCATCTTCTAATAGAATCACACTCTCTTTAGGCAAGTTTTCTAATGAATAATTTTTAGGGTCTATCAGCTGGCTGTTTTCGTGGCACGCGAGGAAAAACTGATCTTTAAATAATGGCATGATTTTTACATTACTTAATTTATAAGGAAGCGCGATTAAAATTAAATCAAGCTCGCCTTCGAGTAGTAAGGTGTGTAATGCGAGGGTAGTATCTTCACGTAAGTAGAGTTTCAAGTCGGGGTAGTCTTGGCGAATACTGGGTAATAGCTCTGGCAACATAAAGGGTGCAATAGTAGGAATAATTCCTAAGTTTAAACGACCTGTTAGTGGTGATTGATTGCTGTGTGCTAACTCAGTTAAGTATTCAATATCGCGTAAGCAAAGGCGCGCGTGGGAGGCAATTTCTCTTCCAGTGCGAGTAATGGTGACACTCTTATTGGTTCGGTCAACTAGCTGTGCGCCCAATTGCGATTCTAACTCTTTAATCGCAACACTAAAGGCGGATTGTGAAACAAAACATGCTTTAGCTGCATTGCCAAAATGTTTGTGTTTTTCTAAGGCAACAAAATAACGTAACTGTTTAATTGTGGGTAACTTCATAGGTGGGCCTTTGAATTCATAATATTCTATTTTATAGGATGTTATAATAAAAACAATATAATTTACGAAATTAAAAATATTCGTTATTATGGCGAAAGTTTTTGAGATAAACCTCTAACTTACACTTGTATTTTTAACATTTAGATACATATTACTAACGCACAATAACTGTCAACTTTACACAGGATAAACAGCATGTCATTTGAGAACAAAGAAGGCCAAAATATTCCAAACGTTACGTTTCACACTCGTCAAAACAATGACTGGGTTGATGTAACCACCGATCAATTATTTAAAGGTAAAACAGTGGTGGTGTTTTCACTGCCCGGCGCATTTACACCAACCTGTTCATCAGCGCATGTGCCGCGTTACAATCAATTACTTCCCGCATTTAAAGCCAACGGCGTGGATGAAATTATTTGTATGTCGGTCAACGATACCTTTGTTATGAACGAATGGCAGGCAGACCAAGGCGCAAATGATATTACCTTTATGCCTGATGGCAATGGTGAATTCTCAGAAGGTATGGGGATGTTAGTTGATAAATCTGATTTAGGCTTTGGCAAACGTTCATGGCGTTATTCAATGTTGGTTAAGGATGGTGTGGTTGATAAAATGTTTATCGAAGCCGATGTTGAAGGCGACCCGTTTGATGTCTCTGATGCGGATACGATGCTTAACTATATTGCACCAAATGCAGAAATACCTGCGAGCGTTACCGTTATGGCGCGTAAAGGCTGCCCTTTCTGCGCTAAAGCAAAACAGATGCTTGAAGATGCTGGAATGGAATACGAAGTATTAATGATGGGTGAAGATTATACAGATCGCAGTTTGCGTGCGATGGTAGGCTCATCTTCTGTGCCACAAGTGTTTGTAAATGGCGATTACGTCGGTGGATCTACTGATCTTGCAGAGTGGCTGAAAGCTTAATTTAAAACAATAGTATTTAACAAAAACGGACTACTTTTTAGTAGTCCGTTTTTGTTTCTTTGGTGTTTTTCTGTAGTTTATATGTAGCAAAACCACAGAAGCTTTAGTGATAAATGCTAAGCGTCGTCACTATCTGGTTTTTCCATCGAAAATGATCGCTTCTTGTAACTAATTACAACCGCTTTAGACTCGGCCTTTCTCTCTTGTGGCTCAGCAAAGTCTGACTCCCATGCCCTGTCATTATTGGGTGCTTGTGTATCACGCCTGCTTACGCCTACCGTGGTTTTACGGCCGCGGTTATTCTTGTTTGCGGCATTGCTGTTATTGCGGCCACCATTGGCTCGCCCACCTCCGTTAGTTCTACCAAAAGGCCCTTTGCGTTGGCGTGTTTGTTGTTTGCCATTACTGTTGTTTTGGTTGGGGCTGTTCTGATTATCATTGCTTTCATTTTTATTTCGCGCATTACGTGGGTTTTTATTGCGTGCGTTACGTGCATTTTTGTTGCGTGGGTTATTATTGCTACGCTTATTTTTTTGATTAAGTCGTTGATTAGATTTCGTTTGTTGGCTCTGGTTAGAAGAGCGTCGTTTACTTTGATTAACAAAAGGATTTAATGGCTCTAAGCCCGGCACGGTTATTTGCTCTAATGTTTCGCCAAACGTTTTTTCGAGGTGTTTAAGCTCATTATAGTTATACCCATCGACCATTAAGAGGGATTCTTTCTCTTTAACTGAGTTATGGTTTTGTGCACGTTTTAGGTATTGATCGGTTTTGTGTGGCAAGTCAAAGTGGATAATGTTGAGATCGCTTTCGGCAATAATCTCCGCGGTTAACTGTGCTTTGTCTTGGTCCGAGTAGATTAGAATATCGCTGTCATTGATCTCATCAGGGCTAAGCTCTTGTAGCATCTCGGCGGCATGACCATGATTCGATAAATTTTCCAAGAGTATCTTTGCAACTTTGTTGGTAGAGGTATAGATGAGTGTTTTTTCGCCCGCATACTCATCCATTAAATGGTCCATCATGGCGATTTTATGGGTATAGTCATCGGCGACATGAACTTTTTGTGGCATAAGTTCATTGATGTCAACTTGAATGAGTGGGGCCTCTGGTTTATTTTTTTGTTTTTCTGGTTTGTCATGCTTCTCAGTCGTTATTACTGATTGTTTTTGTGGCTTAGAATTTTTCGATTCATGCGAATGTTTGGGCTTTTGATTCTCGCTCGGCTCATTTTCAAAATTTAACTCAATTACATCGCTGAGTAGTTCTTTGGCATAGCTAGTTACGTGTTGATCATCATGCGCAAATGCCATGGTTGAACAATTTGCTCCAGCTTGTTGAATAATTTTCTCAACTAAGCCATGCAGATTCTTTTTGTAAATACTGGTTAGATCGTCAACAATCAGCATTTCTAACTGTGAAAAATCAGCTTTACCGTTATTCATTAAATCATTCAAGCGGCCCGGCGTGGCGATCATAATATCTAAAGGGCGGCGCATTAATCGCATCTGCGTTTGATAAGGTCTACCACTAACAACAAAACCAAAGCGCATGGTGTGATTAGTGCTTAAACGTTTAATCGTGTAATTAATTTGGCTAACCCGGTCTCGACGAGATGTGAGTATCAATATACGCGCGCCCCGTTTTTCAGGGTTTGGGTTTTCCAGAATGTAATTCATCGCAGGGATTAAAAACGACCCTGTTTTGCCGGATGCTGATTGTGTCCAAATAAGAACATTTTTCTTTTCAGCAACCAAAGGTATTAGTTCTGCTTGTAGTGGCGTAGGCTCTGTATAGCCAGCCTCTTCAATAGAGTTGATGAAATCTTTTTGTAAATTAAAGTTTGAGAATGACAAACCCGTCTCCCAGTTTATAGTGCGGGTAACCGTTAATTAAAATTCTCAGTCGAAATGAATAGAATAAGTGAGAAAACGGTAAGCTGTTTTAATAAAATAGTTTTTTGCTAGAGAATGATTGCTAAGTAAGATTCTATATTTTAAGTATTAACCATGAGAATTTGTACTTGCAGGAGGGAATTTATAATATAGGCTGGTCAGAGTCAAGCAACTCACTGTATGAGAGTGCGAATTAAGCGGGTAAACGGCTTTTCCAGTCTTTTTCTTCCCCTCGCAGTGTTAAAACTTCGACACCGCCGGCAGTTACATAAAGAGTGTGCTCCCATTGTGCCGATAATTTATGGTCTTTGGTGATAACTGTCCATTTATCTGGCAGTACTTTTATTTGACGCTTGCCTTGGTTAATCATCGGCTCAATCGTAAAGGTCATGCCTTCTTTTAAGATATCGCCAGTATCGGCTTTACCGTAATGTAAAACTTGCGGCGGCTCATGAAACTGCTCACCAATACCGTGACCACAATATTCACGTACCACCGAATAATGCTGTGCTTCGGAATAAGTTTGAATGGCATGCCCGATATCCCCCAGCTTAATGCCTGGTTTAACCATGTCAATACCAATATAAAGTGCCACTTGTGCAATATCGCAAAGACGTGTTACAGCGACATTGGGCTTGCCTACGGTAAACATTTTACTGGTATCGCCATGAAAACCTTCTTTAATAACAGTAATGTCGATATTAATAATATCGCCTTTTTTTAGTTTTTTATTACTGGGGATGCCGTGACAAACTTGATGGTTTACCGAAGTACAAATTGATTTAGGGAAGCCGTGATAATTAAGGGGTGCAGGGATTGCCTGTTGTTCATTAACGATATAGTCATGACAAATTTTATCGAGTTCATCTGTCGTTGTACCTGCGGTGACATGGGGTTCGATCATCTCAAGAACTTCTGCGGCAAGTCGCCCTGCGACGCGCATCTTCTCAATTTGTTCAGGTGTTTTAATGGTGATGCTTGTCATGGCTTTTGCCTTTAGTGGTAACGACTTCAAATAATTCTGAATTATGCAGAAATTATCTAGAGAAGCGAAGTTCTTTATGGTATAAAGTGCGCCCGATAAATCACTGGCTGTAGCTAGCGGTAGTCGGAAACTTAATGAAGTATGCAAACAATTTGTTGGCTGCTTCAAATTCACACACATACCAACAGGGTATAGCGGGGTGCTTGTGCGTTTTCATCTGAAAACAAAACAGGTCGTTATAACCGGTATGTGGAGGCCTAACCCAAGAGGAAACTTATAATGGCTAAAGTAACTATGCGCCAAATGCTGGAAGCTGGTGTTCATTTCGGACATCAAACCCGCTACTGGAACCCAAAAATGGCACCGTACATCTTCGGTGACCGAAACAAAATTCACATCATCAACCTTGAGCAAACACTGCCGATGTTTAACGATGCGTTAAACTTTGCGGGTAAAATTGCTGCGAAAGGCGGCAAGGTTATGTTCGTTGGAACAAAGCGACCTGCACAACAAGCAATTCGTGATGAAGCGGTACGTTGTAAAATGCCATTTGTTGATCAACGTTGGTTGGGCGGCATGCTGACTAACTTTAAAACTATCAAGCAATCTGTGCGTCGTTTACACGATATTGAAAAAATGGAAGCTGATGGTTCTATCAATCGCGGAGGAAAGAAAGAAGCGCTAATGCTAACCCGTGAATTAGAAAAGCTAATGAGAGGCTTAGGCGGAATAAAAGATATGCGCGCACTGCCTGATGCACTTTTTGTCGTCGATGTTGGTCATGAAAGTATTGCCATTAAAGAGGCGAAAACACTCGGTATTCCTGTTATTGGAATCGTAGATACAAATAACTCAGCTGATGATGTTGAATACATCGTTCCTGGTAATGATGACGCGATTCGTGCAATTCAACTTTATACTTCTGCGATTGCGGATGCCGTTGTAGAAGGTCATCTTGTAGCAGCAACTAATGCAGAAGAAATGGCAGCAGCAGCGCCAAAACCAAAAGCACCTGCGGAAGCCGAGGTAGTGGCGGATGCAAAACCTAGCGCTAAAGTAACTACAAAAGCAGCGGCACCTGAAGTGAAAAAGGCAGAGCCAGCTAAGGAAGCGGTAACTGAGGTGGCTAAGAAGGATGAAAATAAAGCAGAGCCAGCAGCAAAGGACGTAAAAGAAAAGGCAAAACCTGAAGCTAAAGCTGAGAAAGCAGAAGAGGAAAAAGCGCCTGCGGCTAAAAAGGCTTCAGTTAAAAAAGCATCTGCAGCAGATGATCTTAAGAAAATCGAAGGCATTGGCCCTAAGATTGCTGATACGCTTAATGATGCCGGTGTAAAAACATTTGCAGGGCTTGCTAAAATGGACCGTGATGCAATCAAAGCTATCTTAGATACTGTTTCAACTCTTAAATCAAAAGAACCAAAAACTTGGCCTCAGCAGGCGCAACTTGCTGCAGATGGTAAGTGGGACGAACTTAAAGTATTGCAAGATGAATTAATGGGTGGTGTTTAATACCACTTATTGTTTGTATAAATCAGAAGAGGCTTTTTTATAAGTCTCTTCTCGATTGAACAGAGGATTAGAACAATGGCTATTACAGCTTCAATGGTAAAAGAATTACGCGAGCGCACAGGCGCTGGTATGATGGATTGTAAGAAAGTGCTTACCGAAACCAACGGTGATTTAGAAGCAGCAATCGACGTTATGCGCAAATCAGGTGCAGCGAAAGCAGATAAAAAAGCAGGACGTGTTGCAGCAGACGGTAAAGTTGTTATTACTGTTTCTGAAGATGCAAAAGAAGCATCGATCGTCGAAGTAAACTGCGAAACAGATTTCGTTGCAAAAGATGAAAATTTCATTAACTTTGTGAATGCGGTAGGTGCACGTGTACTTGCAGATAAGCCTGCAGACGTAGCAGCATTATCTGCTATGCCGTTAGATTCTGGCGAAACAGTGGAAGAAACGAGAGCAAACCTTGTTGCGAAAATTGGCGAGAATATGCAAGTTCGTCGATTTGAAATAGTTTCTTCAGAAGGCGCGGTTTACGCTTATAGTCATGGTGTTCGTATCGGAGTAGCGGTCGCTATGACGGGCGGAGATGAAGAGTTAGGTAAAGATATAGCAATGCACATTGCAGCAAGTCGACCTGTTTGTGTTTCAGAAGCTGATGTGCCTGAAGAGGTGTTGGCAAAAGAAAAAGAAATCTTAATAGCGCAAGCACAAGACAGCGGTAAGCCACCCGAGATTATTGAGAAAATGATCGGCGGACGAATGAAAAAATACCTTGCTGAAATTACTTTGGTTGGTCAGGCGTTTGTAAAAGACCCCGATCAAACTATCGAACAGCTTTTGAAGTCCGCTGGCGCCGAAGTCACTGCGTTTATTCGTTATGAAGTCGGTGAAGGTATCGAAAAGAAAGAAGAAGATTTTGCGGCAGAAGTTATGGCGCAGGTTAAAGGCAGTTAATAGCGATTGATCTTTTTAGTAAAAGGAGCGTTTTGAACGTTCCTTTTTTTTGCTTTAAATTAATGGTATTGAGATATTTACTCACAGATACGCTATGTTTTTTTATGCTTTTTGTGTAACCTAGTGAATATTGGTCTTGTGAATATTAGGATAAATTTAAATGGCTCAAAAATATAAACGAATCTTACTTAAATTAAGTGGTGAAGCACTGATGGGTAAGGGGAATTTTGGTATTGATTCTGAGGTTTTAGCATCGACAGCCAAAGAAATTGTCGCGCAGCTCGATAGCGGTACTGAAATTGGTTTGGTTATTGGTGGTGGTAATATTTTTCGTGGCGCAGGCTTGGCACAGGGTGGTATTGATCGTGTAAGTGCTGATCAAATGGGGATGTTGGCAACGGTGATGAATGCACTTGCGATGCAAGATGCCATTAAAAAACAGGGCAAAAAGTGCCGTGTGATGTCTGCTTTAAAAATTGATCAGTTGGGCGAAGAGTTTTCAGCGCATCGCGCACGCGATTATTTATCACAAGGTGAAGTCGTTATCTTTGCTGCGGGCACAGGCAACCCTTACTTTACAACAGATACTGCAGCCAGTTTGCGTTCTATTGAAATCGAAGCTGATCTCATTCTAAAGGCGACAATGGTTGATGGCGTTTATGATTCTGATCCGAAAAAGAACCCTGATGCGGTGCGTTATGAGTCGCTCAGCTTTAATGAGGCAATTTCTAAAGAACTGGGTGTGATGGATTTAACAGCAATGGTATTATGTCGTGAGAATAAAATGCCGCTATGTGTATTTGATATGTTTGAGGCTGGCGCGCTGAGTAAGATTGTCAGCGGTGATAAAACCACAGGAACGATTGTTGAAGCTCAAGATTGAAGCTGAGACTTCAATAAGGAAAAAATTATGATTGATGAAATTATAAAAGACGCAGATTCAAGAATGCAAAAAAGCATCGACTCTCTAAAAGGTGAGTTATCAAAAGTTCGCACAGGGCGTGCTCATCCAAGTTTACTTGAACATATCGTCGTGGATTATTACGGTAACGATACGCCGCTTAATCAAGTCGCAAATATCGGTGTAGAAGATGCACGAACGTTAACCGTAACACCTTGGGAAAGGCCGATGGTGCAGGCGGTTGAAAAAGCCATTATGAAATCTGATCTGGGTTTAAACCCAAATTCAGCAGGGTCTGTTATTCGCATACCAATGCCACAATTAACTGAAGAGCGTCGTCGTGACTTGGTTAAAGTCGTGCGCCATGAAGGTGAGAATGCAAAAGTAGCGATTCGTAATATTCGCCGCGATGCAAATTCCGACTTTAGGTCATTAGAAAAAGATAAAGATATTTCTGAAGACGAGGAGCGCAAGGCGCAAGATGACATACAAAAAATCACCGATACTTGCGTAAAGCAAATTGATGAAATCATTGCCGAAAAAGAAGTGGATTTAATGAAGGTATAGTCACCTTACTATTTATGGAAACTGAGCTAAATATCCCACGTCATATTGCCATCGTTATGGATGGCAATGGTCGTTGGGCGAAGCGCAAACACCGTCCTCGTTTTATGGGGCATAAAGAAGGCGTCGAAACCGTTCGAGAAATTGTTAAAAGTTGTTCAAAGCTGGGTGTGGAATGCTTAAGCCTGTTTGCGTTCAGTAGTGAGAATTGGAAGCGACCGGAAGAAGAAATCACCAATCTTATGGGCTTGTTTATGATGGCATTAGATCGTGAGGCGAAGTCTTTAGCGCGTAATAATGTGCGTTTACAGATTGTCGGTGATCTTACAAAATTCTCTGATAAGCTGCAAAAGAAAATTAAACAAGTCGAGCAACGTACTGAAAAGAGTACCGGCTTACGCCTAATTGTTGCAGCAAACTACGGTGGTCGCTGGGATGTGACACAAGCAGTTCAAAGTTTGGCAACTCAGGTTTCTAAGGGTGAGATGAAGCCTACTGAAATTACAGAAGATTCGATATCAGAAAATCTTAGCACTTATCAACTTAGTGAAAAGGGTGTGCCAGATCCTGATCTGTTTATTCGCACGGGTGGCGAAAAACGTATTAGTAACTTTCTCTTGTGGCAGATGGCATACGCCGAATTGTATTTTACTGATGCGCTATGGCCAGATTTTAAAGATGGCGAATTAATGAAGGCCATTACAGACTATTCATCACGACAAAGGCGTTTTGGTAAAACCAGTGAGCAAGTTGTTGCCGAAAAAGAATTAGCAGAAAAAAATAGAAAAAACCAAGAGACTAACTAGCCTTCACTTTTTAGCAAGGTATAAATAAGGTATTTCAAATGGATGAGGCACTCAAGCAACGCGTAATTACGGGTGTGATTTTAATCATCGCCGTATTGCTTGGGGTAACATTGTTACCAAACTCAGTATTTTCGTTTCTTACATTATTCATTTTTGTCGGTATTGGCGGATGGGAATGGGCGCGAATGGTTGGTTTTGACGATGATAACTCACAGAGTTTTTTTGTTTTTATACTATTCTCGGTTAGCTTAATTCCCATTCTATGGCCTGATTCACGGTGGCTTTTTATCGTTGTAGGTGTGATTGCTTGGGCAGTCGCTTTGGTGCTACTGGCGATTTATGAAAAGGGCATTAGTCTTTATAAAGAAAATAAGTGCTTGTTACGTATTGCGGCCTTCCTTGTGTTAATACCTGCCTGGTCGGCATTAGTAACGTTACATGCACATCACCCAGCCTTGGTACTTTACTTAATTTTTCTTGTCGCTATTACTGACAGTGGTGCGTACTTTTCGGGCAAACGTTTTGGTAAAACGAAATTAGCGCCTGAATTAAGCCCAGGGAAAACCCGCGAAGGGGTTTATGGCGGTGTAACTGGAGCATTTATTTGGTCAGTATTGGGTGCTGTCTATCTAGGAGTTGCTGGGGCAGACTGGTTTTACTTTATTTTCTTATCCGTTTGCGTCGCCTTGCTTTCTGTAGCGGGAGATCTTTTTGAGAGCCTCATTAAGCGTGAAGCGGGGTTAAAAGATTCAGGTAATATTCTGCCTGGCCATGGCGGAGTTCTTGATCGTGTTGATGGTTTAATTGCCGTTCTACCTTTATTTGCCTTGGGTATTTTTTGGGGCGGGGTACTTACGTGAATTCAAAAGGCATTTGTATTTTAGGTGCAACGGGCACGATAGGGGTGAATACGCTAGATGTTTTAGCGCGTCACCCCCAGCGATATCATGTGGTGGCTTTGAGTGCGAATAGCAATGTGGAAAAGCTTGTGGAGCAATGTTTAAGTGTGCAACCAGCCTATGCTGTAATGGTTGAGGAAGATGCGGCGACTCAGTTAGAGGAAAAGCTTAAAGAGAAATCATGCCCGACAAAAGTTTTATCAGGTAAACAAGCTTTAGAAACAATAGCCAGTTTGCCAGAAGTTGATTATGTGATGGCGGCGATTGTTGGTGCTGCTGGGTTATTGCCTAATCTCGCAGCAGCTGAGGCTGGCAAGCGCGTTATGCTGGCGAATAAAGAATCGCTGGTCATGTCGGGCAAGTTGTTTATGGATGCGATTCATAATAATCGCCATAAAGGCGCAGAGTTATTACCAATTGACAGCGAACATAACGCTATATTTCAATCCATGCCACCTTTGGTGAATGGTGATCAACAAAAAGCAGGGGTTGAGAAAATATTACTAACCGCATCAGGTGGGCCGTTTAGAACGAGAGATGTAGCGACCCTAAACAAGGTAACGCCTGAGCAAGCTGTCGCGCACCCAAACTGGGTAATGGGTCAAAAAATCTCAGTTGACTCTGCCACTATGATGAATAAAGGCTTGGAAGTGATTGAAGCCTGTTGGTTATTTGATGTGCCAGAAAATAAAATCCAAGTCGTGATTCATCCACAAAGTATGATTCATTCAATGGTTTCATATAACGATGGTTCTGTACTGGCGCAACTGGGTAACCCTGATATGCGCACACCGATTGCCTATGCTTTGGGCTATCCAGAGCGAATTGCGTCAGGCGTAAAAGCACTTGATATATTTGAAGTAGCAAGGCTGGATTTTGAAAAACCAGACTTTGAACGATGCCGCTGTTTACAACTCGCTTATGATGCGCATCGGCTGGGGGGTAATGCGACTATCGCATTGAATGCCGCAAACGAAATCGCAGTGGAGGCTTTTTTAAATAAGAAAATTCGCTTCACTGATATACCGCTTGTCATAGAAAAGGCACTAGAACAGGCTCCAGCAGGGACATCGGCAAAAATTAATGATATACTGGCACAAGATTTAACGAGCCGTGAATATGCAAAAGAAAGTGTTGCTCGTCTAAATTAACTTACTTTCGCAAGAACCACCGTGTTTTTTGACGGTCTATAATAAAACTAAGAGACCAACAACTCTCTATTTGTAAACAATCTATAAGAAAAATCTAACTATGTTAACAGTCCTCATTTCTATCTTATCTTTTTTTGTCGCCATTGGAGTTTTAGTCGGCATTCACGAGTTTGGTCACTTTTGGGTGGCACGTAAGCTCGGCATTAAAATCATTCGATTTGCTATTGGTTTTGGTAAACCACTTTGGACGTACAAGTCCAACGATAAAGATGGCACAGAATATGTGCTAGCGGCAATTCCAATGGGTGGTTATGTGAAAATGTTGGATGAGCGCGAAGGTGAGGTTGACCCTGCAGAAAAGCATCGCGCGTTTAATACCCAACCTGTGTGGAAACGTTTTTTAGTGGTATTAGCTGGGCCGATGTTTAACTTCCTTTTTGCAATCGCAGCGTTTGCCGCGATTCAAATGCTAGGCATTGATTCAATTCGTCCGTTAGTAGGTGATGTTACGCAAAGCAGTTATGCGGCTAAAGCAGGGTTTGAGTCTAAAGATAAAATTATTGGAATCAATGATGTTAAAACAGAATCAATGAGCCAAGTGCGTTTAACGCTGTTAAATGAATACTTAAAGAACCCTAAACTCTCCATCCATGTTGAGACAGAGTCAGGCTCTCAAGCCGTGCGTAATATGGATTTAAACGGTTTAGCATTACTTGCAGACGAGGGTGATTACCTTGCAAAAACAGGCTTAAACTTCTGGCAGCCGTCTCATACAGCGCTAATTCATCAAGTGTTGCCGGGCAAAGCGGCAGAAGCGGCAGGTGTTAAAGCAAAAGATAAATTAGTCACTGTTGATGGGCAACCGGTAGCATCAACCGAATTCTTTTCAAACTATATCAACGCACACGCAGGAAAATCGGTTGAGCTAGTAGTTGATCGTGAAGGCATTCAAATGACGCTACAGATGACGCCTAAACTTACCGAGATTGAAGGTAAAACACGTGGCCTAATCGGCGTAAGTTTAGCAAGGAAATATGACGATAACGCAATGGCTGAAATTGACAAAATGCGCTTTACACGCCAAGCGCCTTTTTTAGAGTCAATGCAAATCGGTTTACAAAACACCTGGGATATGTCGGTAATGACGCTTAAAGTCATGGGCCGATTAATTACTGGCGAAGCATCGCTAAAGAACCTTTCTGGACCAATTACCATCGCAGATTATGCGGGTAAAAGTGCTAACCATGGACTAACCGCCTTTTTAGGTTTTCTTGCGATTATTAGTTTAAGCCTCGGCGTACTTAATTTATTACCTATACCCATGCTAGATGGAGGTCACTTGCTGTACTACATTATTGAAGTTATCAAAGGCAGTCCTGTGTCAGAAAAGTTTGAAGCAATGGGGATGCGTGTCGGCATGAGCCTAGTCGGGGTAATGATGGTGATTGCGATTTATAATGATATTGGGCGTTTGATAAATTAACAACGCTTTGCCTGCACCATATTCAATGGTGAGGGCTTACTTATACGCTGGAAGCGTGTAAAATAATGCCTTTGTACTTTTTAGTGCAAAGGTTTTTTGTTAAAAGGGACTTAAAAAATGAACAATAAAATGCTTAAAGTAGCAGGTTTACTGTTGTTATCAATAATATCGACACTCTCTGTAAGCGCCTGGGCCGAAAGCTTTGTATTAAAAAGTATTCAAGTGAGTGGTTTAGAAAGAATCACAGCAGAAACCGTAAAAGCCAATATTCCTGTAAAGATAGGTGAAAGCTTTGACGATAAAATGTCGGCATCCACCATTCGCGCCATTTACCAAACAGGCTTTTTTGATGATGTTCAATTAGGTCGTCGCGGTAATACCTTATTAGTAAAAGTCCATGAGCGTTCTGTTATTGGTGAAATCAATCTTGAGGGTAACCATAAGTTAGAAACACAGGTACTACTCGGTGCTTTAAAGCAAGCAGGTATTTCGCAAGGCCGCCCGCTGGATAAATCGGCGCTCAAAAAAATACAAGCACAAATACAGCAGCAGTATCTAGCTGGCGGTAATTATTCTGCAACTGTTAAAACAGAACTAAAGAAGTTAGATCGTAACCGTGTCGCGGTAAATATCAAAATACATGAAGGTGGTATTGCCCGTATCAAACGCGTAAACATTAGCGGCAATAAAGCATTCACAGAGAAACAATTACTTAAAATGATGGAGTCTGGCTCTAAAGGGCGCTTTGCATTTTTTAGTGATCGCGATAAATACGCCAGAGAAAAGTTAGTGGGTGATATTGATAAAATCACCTCGTTCTATCGCGACCGAGGCTATTTAAATTTCCAAATCCTATCCAGTCAGGTTTCATTATCTGATGATAAGCAGTCTGTTTTTGTTAATATTAATATCAAAGAGGGTGATCGTTTCCACATAGGTAATGTACATGTGGGCGGTGATGCTGATATTTCAAAACAAGAAGCAAAAAAACTATTGCGCATGAAAAAAGGTGAGGTGTTCTCGCAAACAAAACTGGCTGATACGCGTAATAGTATTCAAGAGCGGCTTGGTAAACAAGGCTTTGCATTTTCAAAAATTGCTGTAGTTCCACAAATTGATAATGTAAATAAGCGCGTAAATTTAATATTCCAAGCTGAAAAAGGTCAGCGTGTCTATGTGAGACGTATTAATATTCGCGGTAACTTTAGAACTAAAGATGTGGTGATTCGCCGAGAAATGCGTCAGCTAGAAAGTACTTTCTTATCCAAAGAAAAAGTACGTCGCTCTAAAGTCCGTATTCAACGTTTACCATTTATAGAAAGTGTAAGAATTGCAACATCACCAGTGGCAGGGCGTAGTGACCAAGTTGATTTAGATGTAATTGTGAAAGATGCACAATCATCCAATGATATTAGTGCCTCAATTGGTTACTCTGGCAGTAGTTTTTTGTTTAATGTTGGTTTAAAGCAAAATAACTTTATGGGAATGGGCAAAAGTATGTCGGTTAGTGCTTCTAACAGCACATCAAATAAAAGCTTTAATCTGAATTATAATAACCCTTACCATACGATTGATGGTGTCGGGCGTGGATTCAATGTTTACCTTAATAAATCGGACGCTAATCAGAATAATATTTCTAATTATAGTAGCGATACTTATGGAGCAACGCTAAATTATACGATTCCGATGACAGAAGATAACTCGATACGCTTTAGTTTAGGAGGTGAACATCGACAAATTAAAACGTCTGAAGGCACACCGGATCATATTAAAGAATTTATTAAAGATGAGAATAATGGTGACAGCTATAATAATATCATCGGTTCAATGAGCTATATTCACGATACTCGCAACCGTTTTCTATTCCCTTCTGAAGGTCAGCGCCACAGTATCTCGTTAGAAAGTGGCCTACCCGGTGGTGATTTGGAATATTATAAAGTGAAATTAAAAACGTCTCTCTATAAACCTGTAACAGAAAAAATGACTTTTGCATTAAAAGGAGGGGTTTCATACGGAGATGCCTACGGATCAACCTCTGAATTACCCTTCTTTGAGAATTTTTACTCAGGTGGCATCGGTACAGTGCGGGGTTTTGAGTATAATAGCTTGGGCCCACAAGATTCTAATAAAGCATCTAAAGGTGGTGCTCTTAGTGTTAATACAAAGGCTGAGCTTTTATTTCCCGTGCCTTTTCTTGGTGATGATGTGAAAGGTTTACGCATGAGCGTCTTTATCGATGGGGGTAATGTGTTTGCTGGTACTAAAGATTTTAAAGCCGATCAATTACGCTTTTCAACTGGTTTAGCAACCACATGGATTTCACCCATAGGGCCGTTTACGCTAAGTTATGCAAAACCACTTAATGCAAAAGAAGGTGATGATGAGCAGAAATTGCAATTTTCAATTGGTGCAAATTTCTAGAACTACTGAGTTTTTTATAGAATTGTTTGTACACAAAGTACGATCAAAAGAGTGTGAAAAAACCTTAACAACACGGTACAATCAGCACTTATGAGACGTTTTTTAGCAAAAAAGTACAGTGGTAATCATAATTCAATGTTTAAATCATCGCTTGTCTTTACTGTTGCTTTCTTTTTCCTCGTTAGTTATCAAGCACAAGCGGCAGACGCTATTTCGATAGGTGTAGTAAATGTACCTTACCTCATGGAGCACGCACCTCAGGCAGAGCTTGCAAGTGCCGCATTAAAAGAGAAGTTTATCCCACAAGAAAAAAAGCTTGCCGATGCCCTTGATGAGATCAATCGTTTAAGTGCAGATTTAGAGAGAGTGACTGATTTAACTGCCGACAAAGAAGCAATACGTCAAAAAGAACGCGAACTACGCACTAAAAAACGTGCCCGGAGTCGTTTGCTACAAGACTTCAGGGAGGAGCTACGTTTTGCAAGAGACACCGCTTTGGATGATGTGCAACGTGGGGTGTTTAGTGCTATTGATCATATAAGAGAGAAGAATAAATTGGACATCATTTTGCAGGATTATCTCTCGGCCAGTAAGCGGGTTGATGTAACCCCCTTAGTGCTTAAATATTTAAAGCAAACAGTAAAAAAATCTGTCACAAGTTCAACCCAAACTAATCAACAGTAACAATGGAATTTACGCTTTCAAACTTGGCCGAGCTTACGCACACTGAATTCAAAGGTGATGAGCATTCTTTGCTGACTAATATCGCTACATTGCAAGATGCGGTGGCAGGTGACATCAGTTTTGTGAGTAACCCAAAGTATAAGCGCCAACTTGAATCAACCCAAGCATCTGCGATTATCTTATCGGCGCAACTTGCAGAACAATATGAGGGTAACGCTTTAATCGCAAAAGACCCCTATTTAACCTTTGCCAAAGTCGTTCGACTGTTTAATCCGCCGAATGAGCAACAAGCGAGTATTCATCCGAGCGCAGTGATTGATGAAACGGCAACGATTGCTAAGCACGTTACTATTGCGGCAAATGTGGTGATTGAGAAAGGCGTAAGCATCGAAGATGGTGCGCAGATAGGTGCGGGTTGCGTTATTGGGGATAACTCGAGTATTGACAAAAACACACTTTTGCATGCGAATGTGACCCTTTATTCAGATTCTCAAATTGGTAAGAACGTCATCATCCATTCTGGTGTAGTCATAGGCGCAGATGGCTTCGGCTTTGTCTTACAAGAGGATAAAAGCTGGTATAAAATTCTGCAAGTTGGCAATGTAGTCATCGGCGATGATGTTGAAATTGGGGCAAATACAACCATAGACCGCGCTGCACTAGGTTCAACTAAAATTGCTCAAGGCGTTAAAATTGATAATCAAGTTATTATCGGTCACAACGTACAGATTGATGAGCATACGATTATGCCCGGCGGCTCATTAGTGGCCGGTAGTACCCATATTGGTAAACGCTGTCAGATTGGTGGCGGTGTGGCGATTGCGGGGCATCTTGAAATTGCAGATGATGTTATGATCACGGGTCGTAGCATGGTTACAAACTCGTTGAAATCAGCAGGCGTATATTCATCTGGTATCACCACGGAAGAAAATACAAAATGGCGGCGCAATGCAGCACGTTTTAGAAGCCTTGATAAAATGGCAAAACAATTAAATCAACTTGAAAAGAAACTACAGGATAAAGAGAATAAACATGGGGAATGAAACACAAGAAAACTACGCCTTAAACAATGAAAGCTTAATGGACGTAAGCGAAATAAGACGCTTTTTAGCGCATCGCTACCCATTTTTATTGGTTGATCGAGTGACTCAATTTGAATCAGGTAAATCACTCACAGCGATTAAAAATGTCACTATAAATGAGCCGTTCTTTAACGGGCACTTCCCCGACCAACCGATAATGCCCGGCGTGTTAATTATCGAAGCGATGGCTCAAGCGACTGGCTTATTAGGCTTTCGTACAATGGGTGAAGAGCCTCAAACGGACATGCTATACATCCTTGTGGGTGTTGATAAAGTGAAGTTTAAAAAGCAAGTGGTACCGGGTGACCAGCTAGAACTACGCGCCGAAGTTTTGCGTCACAAAGGTCAAATGTGGATATTTAAAACAGAAGCCCGCGTTAATGGTGAGATTGCAACCGTTGCTGAAATTAAATGCGCCGCAGTTCCTGCGAACCAAGATAAGTAACCCGAGACAATAAACCGAATGAGCAAAATTCACCCCACTGCTATTATCGACTCAAAAGCTGAACTAGCGGATGATGTTGAAGTATCACCCTACGCGGTAATTGGCGCAGGTGTGAAAATGGA
>Ga0256839_1000530_pt1 | contig 49218 bp, 38 predicted proteins | sample 354166metaG_FD_185968 | JGI IMG/M metagenome (GOLD analysis project Ga0256839, IMG submission 185968) | Hydrothermal vent microbial communities from Mid Atlantic Ridge, Atlantic Ocean - 354-166 | ecosystem: Environmental > Aquatic > Marine > Hydrothermal vents | place: Atlantic Ocean: Mid... | reverse complement strand
CCCGCAGCCTTGATGACGCGCTTTAGTCCTGTGTTGCCGGGTTTGCTCATGGTTATTTGTCGTTGGTTTTATAGCGCAGGTCGAGTTCGCGTGCCGCTTTAACATCATCCAGACGACGCATGGGCATGGTATATGGCGCACCTTTTAACGTTTGCGCATCAGATTCCGCTTCTTTTTGTATCGCGGCCATGGCTTCTACAAAGGCATCCAGTGTTTCTTTGGATTCCGATTCTGTGGGTTCAATGAGCAGACACTCCGGCACGATCAACGGAAAATAAGTGGTAGGTGCATGGAAGCCATAATCCAATAATCGTTTGGCAAAATCCATGGCGGTAACGCCTTGTGTTTTCGCTTGTCGTTTCAGGGTGACAATGAATTCGTGGGTGGCACGTCGCTCGGGCAGGGCCATATCGAAACCGGCTTGACTGAGTTTTACCATCAGGTAATTGGCATTGAGCGTGGCATAATCTGCAACCCGTGTCATGCCTTCGCGCCCTAGTAACAGGGCATAAACATAGGCGCGCAATAACACACCGGCATTTCCCATGAAGGTGGATAGACGACCAATGGTTTGTGGAAGATCTTTTTCGGTTAGCCAGTAATAACCATCATCATTTTTTCCGACAACGGGAATCGGCATAAAAGGTTTAAGGCGTTCACTGACCCCTACTGGCCCAGCTCCCGGCCCACCACCACCATGCGGAGTGGAAAAAGTTTTGTGCAGGTTCATATGAATCACATCAAAATCCATATCGCCGGGCTTAACTTTGCCGAGAATAGCATTGAGATTTGCACCATCATAGTAGAGCAGCCCGCCTGCTTTGTGTACGATCCCGGCGATTTCTTTAATACGCCGATCAAACACGCCCAGGGTGGAGGGATTGGTGAGCATGATGCCTGCTGTTTGTGGGCCTACTACGGCCTTGAGTGCATCTACATCTACATCGCCATTGGCGTCGGTGGGAATTTCTTTGGTGGTATAGCCACACATGGTGGCTGTGGCAGGGTTGGTGCCATGTGCGGCATCGGGCACCAGAATTTCGCTACGGGCAGTATCGTCATTGGCATCATGATATGCGCGAATCATTGCGACACCGGCAAATTCACCTTGAGCACCTGCCATGGGGGTGAGGGAAACAGCTGTCATGCCGGTAACGTCTTTGAGAATTTCTTGTAAATCCCACATGCAGCTTAAATAACCCTGGCCGTGTTGTTCAGGTGACAATGGGTGGCGACCAAGAAAGCCGGGAAGCATGGCCAGCGTGTTACAGGCACGCGGATTGTGTTTCATGGTGCAGGAACCCAGCGGGTAAAAATGGGTGTCGATGGAAAAGTTTTTTTGCGACAGGCGGGTGTAGTGACGCACTGCATCCATTTCCGACACTTCCGGTAAACGCGGTGGTGTTTTACGGAGCATGGCATCAGGAATGTGGTTAATGGATGCAGTGCTACGTTGGGTGTGTGTATTGTTTACCCGGCCAGGGCGGGAGTGTTCAAAAATCAATGGTGTGTGTGTGTCGCGCATGTATCTTGCCTGTTGTATGTTAACGGTGATTGGTGAATACGGTTTATTTTTTGTAGAAACGACTCATTTCATCCATCACTGACAGCATGAGTGTATTGGATAGTGTGGCATCGGGGATATTGCGGTAACGGTGGTCGAGGATATCAATATTACCAAATTCATCCACCACGGTGAGCCGGTCTTTTTCCATCACTGCAAATTGATTGTAATTGCTGAGTAAAAGGTAGGGGACTGGTTCGCCATTAATTAAATGGCTACCACTGCTGTAGTCACGAAGATCATTGGTGCAGCCTAGAACGTCATTCATTAACGTGGGAGAAATGTCGAAGTGACTGGTTTGTTTGCTGATGTGCTGCGCATCTTTTCCAGGCCAGTGAATGACTAGTGGTACTTGTGTCTGCCAGCGCGAAAAATTACTGTTGTGACCCCAATAATTTAGTTTGTTGTCATTGAACTCCTGGCCGTGATCACCTGTGATGACAACGACGGTATTGTCTAAAAGTTTTTCGGTTTCTAATTTGTCGAGAACAGAGCCAATAAGGCTGTCAACAAAATGTAATGAATTTTGGTATCGATTAAAAAAAGGTGTGCGGTCATAGTTATTGTTAAGCGCGATGTAATTAACTGTTTTCAGGCTAGGTTCGAAGACTAGTGGGTAATTGGCGGGAAAATCGTAGCCATGGGGTGCATCAAAAAACAGGAAGCCAAAAAAGGGAGATGTTGCATTTTGGTTGTTCGTTTGTTCGTCAATAAAGTCAAGAAATTCGTCATGGATATTTTGGTCGCGCTGGCGTGGTGAATTTCCTTTGGATCGTACACGTAAATTTTTAACATCGGTAAATACTGTGCGGTCAAATTCCGGGCTGTAGAGTTTGGCGCTGGCAAAAATGCCCAGTTGATAATTTTGTGCGATGAGTTGATTGATGAATTCTGCACCCCGTTGTTCTGCCAGCATGGCATGCCAGTAGGTGCCGGGCAGGCCGTAAAAAAGGGTGAAAATTCCGGTGCGGGTAGAGTTGGCACCACTGTAGTGATTATCAAATACTAAGGAGTTTTTTGATAAATGATGAACATTGGGTGTGGCTTTGGCGGTGAGAGTGTCAAAACGCCAGGAGTCCACCACGATATAAACGATGTTGAGTGGCGTAGCTTCGGTAGTGCAGGTTAGCGGTTGCGTTGGGTAATTAAGCGAGCTGCTGGTGTCGATGCGTGCCAGTTTTGCACCTTCTTTGGGGTTTGCCCAGCCGCGTGCGATAAACCAGCGGTCAGCGGTCAGCGGCTTGTAGGCTGGCAGAAAACGGATTTGTTTGGTGATGGGTGTGTAGGTGTTGGCATCAGCCCAGGCATATAAAACATTTTGCGCAAAAAATATTGAAAATAATAAAAAACCAACAATGTAACCGTAGGGACGATGGGGGGTGGCCAGTACAAAAGACCATATACGTCGGCTCAGCCAAAATTGAAAACCAATCACGGCTAATACAAACAGACCCAGCATGGCCCATAAGAAGGCTGAGAAGGTGAAAATTTCTTCAGCAGCACCGCCAAGTAACAGGTTCATTACCATGCCATTGAAGTGAAAACGGTATTGGCTAAAGATAAAGGTATCGAGGGTGATGCCAAGAATAAAAATGAGCGCGATAAGTATGCCTAGGCCAAAAATAAATGGCCGGTGCGGGAAAAGCAGAATGGGCAAAAACAATAGTGTTGCACCAATAAATCCCATGGAGGAGAAATGGCCTATAAAGGCTAGGATGCTGAACGTTATTGTGTAATCACCGTCGGGAAATTGCACTGCTGTTAGATATCGCAGTGCAATTAATAACGCAATGAAGCTGTTGGCAAGAAAAAACCAACCCGCCCAGCGCAGTAGTTCACTGCGGCTGGGCGGTTTTGCGGCAGGTTGAATAATGTGAGTTTGTTCGTAAGAAGGCATACGCTGAGGGGGATGTTTAATGTGGGCGGTTATGCCAGAACATTACGCAATGCTGTGGTGTATTGCTCAAGATCATCGGCGGTTTTGGTTTCTGTTGCGCAGACCAGGATGGCGTTGTCCAGCTCAGGGTAAACTTGAGACAGGTCAAAGCCGCCCAATATTCCCTGAGCATCCAGTGCGTGTAATACCTCGTTGGCAGGTTTCGGCAGGCGCAATACGGTTTCGTGAAAACAGGGGCGGTTAAATATTTTTTCGACACCTTCAATGGTGCATAGTTTTTCCACCAGTGTTTGTGTATTGGCATGGCTGTGTTCTGCAGTTTGGCGTAACCCTTCCGGGCCCATTAACGATAAATAGATAGTAGCCGCTGTGGTTAGCAGTCCCTGATTGGTGCAGATGTTGGAGGTGGCCTTGGAGCGGCGGATATGTTGTTCACGAGCTTGCAGTGTCAGTACGTAGCCGGTTTTTCCTTCAAGGTCATCGGTGCGGCCAATAATGCGCCCCGGCATTTGCCGTACATGTTTTTGCGCGCAACACATAAAACCAAAATAGGGGCCGCCGGAGGACAGCGGTGCGCCCAGTGGTTGGCCTTCGCCACAGACAATGTCTGCTCCTGCATTACTACCCCATTCACCGGGTGGCGTAATCAATGCCATGGCGGTGGGGTTGACCACGCCAATCACCAGCGCGCCGTGGGCATGGGCCCAGTCGGTGAGAGTGTCAACGTCTTCCAGTGTGCCGAAGAAATTTGGCTGGGGGATTACTAGTGCGGTGATGTCGCCGGGTTCAGCGGGGAGGCTCGCAGAGTCAATGTGCCCACCCTGCGCATCGTAATCTACCAGCTCTAATTGGATGCCTTGGTGACGCACGATGGTGTTAACCACATTGCGGTAAGTGGGGTGTACGGTGCTGGGCATCAAAACGCGCCTGCTTTTGGATTTTCGATTGGCGCGTACTGCCATCAGCACCGCTTCAGCCAACGCGGAGGCACCGTCGTATAAGGAGGCATTGGAGACATCCATGGCAGTCAGTTCGGCCATCATTGTTTGGAATTCGTACAGCAGCTGTAACGTGCCCTGGCTGGCCTCGGCCTGATAGGGTGTATAGGCGGTGTAAAATTCACCACGGGTAGTCAGCTCCCATACTGCTGCCGGAATGTGATGTTCGTAAGCGCCCGCCCCCAAAAATGACAATGGTTGAGCATCTTGTGCCGCGCGTGTCCGTATTAGCTGGGAGACTGCCATTTCGTTACGCCCCGCAGGTATTTGATTCAGGGATTGGGCGCGTAGTTCAGCGGGTATTTCATCAAACAAGTCTTCGATAGTCTCGGCACCAATGGTGTCGAGCATGGTACGGGTGTCATTTTCAGTATGGGGAATAAAGGGCATTACGGTATCTGCTTTTTGAAAGTTGGATTTCGATTAAATAAAATAATGATGCTCGCCTGATTAGTGTTCTTCTTCGGTAATCAATTCGGCGTAGGCTTCGGCATCCATCAGCTCATCGATTTCACCAGCATCTTCGGGTTGCATTTTGAACATCCAGCCGGTATCAAAAGCATCTTCATTGACGGTTTCGGGGGAATCAGCCAGTTCTTCATTGATGGCGATGACTTCGCCAGTGATTGGGCTGTACACGTCGGAAGCTGCCTTGACTGATTCCACGACGGCACATTCGTCACCAGCGGTGTAGTTGGCTTCGATTTCGGGGAGTTCGATAAAAACCATGTCTCCCAGCAATTCTTGTGCGTGATCGGTAATGCCCACCGTGATGCTGCCGTCGGCTTCGGGACGTACCCATTCATGACTTTTAGTGTATTTTAATTCGTTTGGCACGTTGCTCATGGCTGTCTCCTCATGATTGTTTCTTAAATTGTTTGTTACAGACGATTAATCAAACAGACTTTTGCCATTGCGGGCAAAGGGATATTTTACGATGCGTGCGCTTAATTGTTTACCACGTATTTTTACTTGGCAGTGCCCAGTTGTGGCTACGGGCACACGGGCCAGGGCGATGGATTTACCCAACGTAGGAGAAAAACCACCGCTGGTGATTTCACCCTTTCCGTGTTCGGTGACGACCTCTTGGTGGGCGCGCAAGATACCACGATCTTCAAGGATCAGGCCGACGAGTTTGTTTTCTGGGCTATTGGTTTTTTGTTTGGTTAACGCGGTGCGCCCGATAAAATCACGGTCTTCCGGTGTGAAGGCTACTGTCCAGCTGAGTCCGGCTTCCAGCGGGCTGATGTCTTCATTCATGTCTTGGCCGTATAGATTCATGCCAGCTTCCAGGCGTAAGGTGTCGCGTGCACCAAGGCCGATAGGCTTGACTCCGGCGGCCAGCAAGGCTTCCCAGGCTGCACTGGCTTGTTCGGCAGGAAGGATGATTTCGTAACCATCTTCGCCGGTATAGCCGGTGCGGGCGACAAACAGGCCACCTTTATTATTGCAGTCTACGGCGGAAAAGGGCGTGAGTTCACGGGCAGCATCGATGTTCGTGCCTAGCGCGGCATGAGTCTTGGTGCGTGCATTAGGGCCTTGTACGGCGATCATTGCCAAGTCATCGCGTTCACGAATGTTGACATCACGCCCCTTTGCTTGTTGACGAATCCAGCTCAGGTCTTTGTCGCGGGTGGCAGCGTTGACCACCATGCGATACCAGTCATTAGCCATAAAATAAATGATGAGATCATCGATAACACCGCCGCGCTCGTTTAGCAGACAGGAATATAGCGCTTTACCGGGAGTTTGGATGCGTGCCACATCATTGGCCAACAGGTGGCGCAGAAAATCAGTCACGTCGTTGCCAGTGAGATCCAGTACCACCATGTGGGAGACATCAAACATGCCGGCATCATTACGTACTTGATGGTGTTCTTCGAGTTGCGAACCGTAGTGAATGGGCATTTCCCAACCGGCAAACTCCACAATTTTTGCTCCGACGGCAAGATGTTGTGCGTAAAGTGGAGTGCGTTGTGCTGGCAAAGAAGATAATGACATGCGAATTGGCCTCTGGTTTTATGGACACGGTTTTCAAACAGCTGTGCGCTGTTTTTCCACCCCTCTGTCCGTGGTGCCTGAGAGCTTAGCCCCTTCGGCGGACTGATTGCCTGTGGCTTCAGCCTCTCTCCAGAGTCAATGATTGTCGGTCTGCGGTCCGGTTGCCTGAGCGATTCCGGGCGGTTGCGCCTTCGGCGGTGGTTTTCTATTCTGACAAACAGTAATCAGAGAACCACACTCTCCCACAGTGATATTCCATTGAGTCGAGGATTATACGTGCAATGGGGTGTTAAAACCACGGAAAATCAACAAGAGCCTGACCGGTATTTATGGTGGCACGCGGAACAAATGCCGGTTTTCTGACGTTCACTGTGGCATGTGGCAGAAAATGCCGATAACTCACAGAGAGTTTTGTAGCGAATTTTTATAAAGAGCTAGCGAGTTGCGCCCGATATTGCAACAGGAAAGGAGCAGCTGCGGGGTTTGTGACTGGTCTCTCGGCAAAATAAAGTCGATACAGTAGTATTGGAAGGATGATTGAGGAGCCTTGTGACGGTGTGAGTCCGTACTGGCGATTTTACCCATCTATACAAATGAAGGTGGCGGTATGTTTTTTGGTGGTAACGTTGTGAAATATAAAAAATTATTGCGTGTACGAGCACTGTGTTTTGCTGTGATCGTGCTGTTATTGGCCGGTTGTGGTGCTGAGAATCAGGATCAAGCCGTACCCGACTTTTCCATTGCCTATATCAAGCGTCCTGTGCCGGTAGAAGTAGATCAGGATACCAACGAAATTGTGCCGGTAGACCCTGATGTGCGTGAGTCCACTGAGTTTAATGAAGGCGGTGATGTCTATCTGCGGGAGCGTGCTGCGGTGTCTGCTGCCGAGCGAAACATCACTCTGTGCATTACCGATCTTGATGGTGATGGTGTAGGTACAGGTGATGTACGGGATCTGGAGACCTCTTACGATGGTAGCAAACTGATCTTTTCTTTGCGCCTGGAAGATTTTTCCAATGGTAACGATGAGCCCAAGTGGAATCTCTACGAATATGATACTGAGACAGGAGGCTGTCCGACCCGGATTATCACCGATGATTTTGCAGCCGCCAAGGGTGATGATGTTGCCCCGCACTATCTGCCTGACGGGCGTATCGTGTTTAGTTCCAATGCTGCGGTAACCACGCGGGAGTCCTTGCTCAATGAGGGCAAAAGCCAGTTTTCACCTTTTGATGAAGATTTGCGTGAGCCTGCGGTGGTACTGCATGTGATGAATGCCGATGGTACTAACATTAAACAAATCTCTTTTAATCAAAGCCATGACCTGGACGCCAGTGTACTGAGCAGCGGTGAGATTGTCTTTTCGCGCTGGGATGGCGCGCGAAATCGCAGTGCTATCAGGCTCTACACGATACATCCCGATGGTACCGAGCTGAAAGCGTTGTACGGTGTGCATGAGGCCAATGTGGGTACTGGCGATGATCCTGTACAATTTTTGGCTCCTCGAGAGCTGAATGATGGGCGAGTGCTGGTCATGTTGAAACCGTTTAGTGGCTCGGTCGGTGGTGGCGTGCCAGTGGCTATCAATGTGAGAGATTACGCTGACATTAATCAGCCAACGGTGCCGAATATGGGCATGTTGGCTGGCCCGGGTCAAGTGTTGGCGATTAGTCAGGATCTGCGCACTGATGACAGTATTTCACGGTCTGGCCGGTATCGTTCGGTATACCCGCTTGCAGATGGTAGCAATCGTGCTCTGGTAAGCTGGTCACAATGTCGTTTGCAACCGACAGATGTCGATGGTCTGCGTGATACCACTCGGCCTCCTGAGCCTTGTTCAGATGCGATTCCCGAGGATGCCGTAGAGGCTTTCCCGTTGTACGGTATTTATATTTATGATTTTGCACAGGACACTCAGTTGCCTGTGGTTATTCCCGAAGAAAATACTATTATTGATGAACCTGTTGTGTTGGCACCACGATCACGCCCAGCGGTATTGATTGATAAAGTTGTTGGTTTGGAATTGGATCAAGCATTGGCGGAAGATGAGTTTGTTGGTATTTTGCACATTCGTAGTGTTTACGATTTTGATGGCAGTTTTAATGCCCTGGGTGGTACAGCGAACTCGTTGGCTGAAATGGCTGATCCCACGGTAACGAACGCTGATCAACGTCCAGCGCGTTATTTGCGTATTGTCAAAGCGACTGCGATCCCTGATCCGCGGGATGATGCCACCGAATTTAATGTGGGCGTGGCCTTTGGTCGTGGTGGCCGACGTGGTGGTATGCGTGAGATTATCGGTTATGCCAGCATCGAACCGGATGGTTCGGTGATGACTAAAGTGCCAGCCAATGTGCCTTTATCAATTCAAGTGCTGGACAGGGATGGTCGGCGCATTGGTGTGCGGCATCGGAACTGGATACAGGTACGTGCGGGTGAAACTCTGGAATGCAGCGGTTGCCACAGGCATAGTGTTGCGGAACCTGCATTACCGATACCGCATGGTTACAGTGATGCACCATCGGCGCTCAATACTGGAGCACCGACGAGTCCGTATATTTTTCCTGGAACCAAACTTGAAATTGATGGCGGTGTGGTCGCGCAAATGGGTGAGACCATGGCGCAGGCACGTATTCGTTTTAATTGTACGAATGCAAGTGCTGTTTTTCTTAAAACAGAAGCGAATTGTGCTGAACTCAGCCCGAACCCTGATCCGATATTTTTTGATCAGTGGGCGCAACTAGGGAGCGAAATACCACCTGTACTTGATTTACGTTACGCCAATCTGGATGTGTTAATGGCTGCGGGTATTCCTGCAACTGCGCAGTGCACACCTGGCGCAGTGGCTGGAGCAAAATGGGATTTCACTTGTCGTACCATTATTAACTACGAAGATAGCATTCACCCGTTGTGGAGCTTGCCGCGCACTGATGTGGCGACCGGATTGCTTGATCGCACTTGTACTTCCTGCCACAGCAATCAGGATGCCGCCAGTATGCCCATGGTGCCTATGGCGCAGCTGGATCTCAGTGATGGACTGCGAGGGAACGATAATGACCCTGATCGTTTTAAATCTTATCAGGAATTGTTTGTACGGGATCGTATTCAATGGCAATTGGTGGGAGGGATGCTGACGCCGGTTACCGAGGAAGTGCAAGCGCGTGACCCAGTGACCAATGAACTGTTATTTGAAACCATGGTTGATCCAGTGACCGGGGAAATTGTGCAGGTTATTGATCCTGTTACAATGTTGCCGATTCCTATTATGATCACGCAAAATGTGCCAGCCGAAGAAGCCCCGTCGATGCGGGTAAATGGCGCAACTGCTAGCCCAAGGTTTTTTAGTCGCTTTAGCACGTCGGGTGATTTACACGAGGGCTTGTTAACTCCAGCTGAGTTGCGTTTATTATATGAGTGGTTAGACATCGGTGCTCAATATTTCAATAATACTTTTGATGCGCCGCCCCCATAAAATAAAAAAGGTTTTGCTTATACGCTGGCTGCATTGCGTGTGAATCGGTAAACTGTTGCCTGCAACCTGATTGGCTGAGAGAACCCATCAGGTTGCGTTTTTTTGGTAATGTTATTGAGGACAGTGTTTTGTTCCGGCCCCGCTCTCTGGGTACCCTTGCTATGATACTTTAGTATAATCCCGCATAGCTGCATGCCTGTGAGTGGCATCACAAGCTGATTAATCAGCGCGGCGTAAGTAGTAAATAACAATAAAGAAACTGAGCATTTAGCCGTTGATTTGATAGTGAAAACCTGCGTGAAAATAAACAGCCTGATAGATAATCATACTTCCTGCGTGCCGGCGAATGGGGCATAAGACGGTGCGTGCGGGACTGTTTGTGGCGTTACTGTTAATGGTGACGTTAGTAAGTGCCGACGAAGATATTTATCCTGAAGTAAAGGTGGCAGAGCCATACATTGAATTACATACTGGCCCAGGTGCAGGTTATCCGGTTTTTAATGTGGTGGATCGTGGTGACTTTGTTGAAGTGCTCAAGCGTAAGACGGACTGGTTTAAGGTGCGCACAGCCAAAGGCAAAACCGGTTGGGTAAGTCGGGTGCAAATGGAAAAAACTCTGCTGCCAAGTGGTGAGGTGGCGGAGTTCGCTGATGCAGGGCTTGGGGATTTCAGCAAGCGTCGCTGGGAAATGGGCTTGGTGGGCGGCACATTTAATGGTGCCCCAGTGATGACAGTTTATGGTGCCTATGCGATGAGCGCTAACTTGTCAGCAGAAATATCCGCATCACAAGTGACGGGTGATTTTTTCAGTAGCGATTTGGTGAACCTTAACTTGCTTGCGCAACCATTTTCAAAATGGCGGTATTCCCCCTTTTTTACTTTAGGGGTTGGCCAGATTATGACGAGCCCAAGTGTTACCTTGATTCAGGTGGAAGATAGCCAGGATTTGATTGCGCACATGGGAATTGGAATAAAAATGTATCTTACCCGGCGATTTATTTTTCGCGCCGAATATAAAAACTACGTTGGCTTTACCAGCAACGATGACAATAAGGGATTTGAGGAATGGAAGGCAGGCTTCGCGTTCTTTTTCTGACGGCTGTTTTTCCGAGCATATGCATGCTGTTGGTTAGCAGTATGGCATGGTCGGCAGATGCTGCAACCAATAGTGAAAATGGTGCAGTCCAGCAGCAGGTGATTCAGCCGCAGATCGAGCGGCGTACCATTGATATTGATGCCATCGATACGGAAGATTTTGAAATTTCGGTCTTTGCCGGTCTGTACAGCGCAGAAGATTATGGTGCGAATATGGTCATTGGTGCGCGTGTTGCCTATCACGTTACTGAGGATATCTTTTTCGAAGCAGCGTATGCCAAGACGGATACCGACGAAACAATCTATGAGCGCTTGACGGGTGGCGCACCGTTGTTGTCGGATAGCCAGCGTGAGTTAACTTATTATAATGCGTCCATTGGTTACAATTTACTGCTTGGTGAAGCTTTTGTCGGAAAAAGCTGGGCGTTTAATACCGCTTTGTATGTCATTGGTGGTGTGGGCAATACCAGTTTTGCCGATGACGACCGATTTACCATTAACTTTGGAGCGGGTTACCGGTTTTTGGCGACAGACTGGTTGGCAATTCATATCGACATGCGAAATCACATTTTTAAAATGGACTCCTTCGGTGAAAAAACAATGAATAATCTTGAGATGACAGGTGGTTTTAGCGTTTTTTTCTAGGTGTCTGTCGAGCTGGGTACATGTAGTGCGATAGCACCCGGGTGCAATGTTCTGGAAATAGTGACGAGGTGATTATGATGGGCGTGTTCAGGAATATCTTGAAAAATGTGGTTGTGTTACTGGCAGCAGGTATGTTGTTTTCAACAAACTCACAGGCCGAGGTTATCGGAGGCCCAGCACCTGATTTTACACTGAAATCTCGCAGTGGCGAAAATGTAAAGCTGAGTGAGTTGCGTGGAGAGGTGGTGATGATTAATTTCTGGGCTTCATGGTGCGCACCTTGCCGACAGGAAATGCCTTTGTTGGAAGACATTCATAAAAAATACAATGAACTTGGTTTTGTATTGCTGGGTGTGAATGTGGAGGAGGATTCTTCCAAGGCGGAGGAACTGTTACGTGAAATACCGGTGAGCTTTCCTATTCTTTACGACAACACTAATGAAGTGAGCAAACTCTACAAAGTGGTGGCCATGCCTACCACAATAATGGTGGATCGTGATGGCACAATGCGCTATTTACACCGTGGTTATCTGCCGGGTTATGAAGAAGAATATATCAAGCAGGTAAAAGAGTTGATCAAGGAGTAATACAGGGCATGAGACTCCTATTATCAATGCTGGTGATAATGTTTGTATTGACGGGCTGTAGCATTAAGCCTTGGGTAGAGCCTTACGAGCGTGCAAATCTTGCTGACCCGATTATGAATTTTAGTCGTGATCCGGTATCCAGCGCATACATCAATCATGTTTTCGAAGCACGCGAAGGTGCGCGCGGTGCAGAAGGCGGATCAGGTGGTGGTTGTGGCTGTAACTAAACTTTTTTTGGTAAAAACAAACCAACAAACAGGGAGTTTTCACTGGGGGTTGGTGTTTGCCGGTGTGTTGGGGATATGTGTGCCATTGACGGCGGCAGTGCTGCCGGAAAATCGCGCTGACATTATGTACCATGCTTATTCCGGTGGTGGGCTGGAAGTTAATGGCCCATCTGTATTAGTGCGAAAATCTATCGGAAAATCCACCTCAGTCTGGGGGAATCATTATGTCGATACCATCACGTCGGCCACCATTGATGTGGTGACCAGTGCCAGCGAGTACACGGAAGAGCGCACAGAGAAAAGTCTGGGTGCAGATTACTTATATGACAATACAACACTGAGCCTGTCGTACAGTAACAGTGTAGAAAATGATTTTAATGCCAATTCTGTAAATGTTGGTATCAGTCAATTAATGTTTGGTGATTTGACAACAGTGACGCTGGGGTACGCAAAAGGTTGGGATGTTATTACTGCCACGGGGCGGCCTTTATTAGAAGAGAAAGCTGACCGCCAAAAATATAAATTGGGCTTGTCACAGGTGATTACCAAAAACCTGCTAATGGGGTTCAATTTTGAGACTATTACCGACGAAGGATTCCTAAATAATCCTTATCGCCAAGTACGTTATCTCAATGGCAGTGGTGGTTATGATAAAGAGTTTGAGGTGTACCCAAACACACGTACCAGCCATGCAGTGGCAATGCGCGCCTTATATTATCTACCGTACCGTGCGGCAATACGCGGTGAAATACGCGGATATACTGATACTTGGGGAATTAATGGGAGTATGGCAGAGCTTGGTTATATTCATCCGACGAAACAAGGTTGGACGTATGAAGCAAGTTATCGTGTGTACTCACAAAACAATGCGGATTTTTATAGTGATTTGTTTAATGCGGAAGCCGAGTTTCGTTACCGTGCACGGGACAAAGAATTAGGCACGTATTCGACTCAGACTATTGGTCTGGGAATAAGTTATGAGTTTAAAAAAGTCGGCTGGGGTTTTATCGATAAAGGCAGTGCGAATTTCTTTTATAATCGTATCCAGATTGATTATGAAAATTTCCGCGATTTGCGGGTTGAAGTTGCCACTCCGGGAGCGGAGCCTTTGTACAGTCTGTCGGCAGATGTATTTCGTATATTTGTATCGGCTTGGTATTGAACAGGGTCAAGGAGTTCCTGGTTAAATTGAGAACCCTAACTTTTTGTCAGAGTTAATTATAAAGCCCATGGATTGACTCATTATTAATGTGATGATGCTTAAACTGAGACTAGAGATGAAAAATAGTAAACTGAATCAATGGCTATGTGCGTTGCTTATTTGTATGTTGCCAGCTGCCGCCTTGGCAGAAGATGCCATGCCTGTTACTGGTAACCCTGATGTGCGTGAGTCAGCTCCAATAATAGAGTCGGTAGCATCGCCAGCACCGGTGCAAAATAACTCAGAAGTCAGTGTTAGCGATAAGCGTACGCTGGATGACCGGGTGCAGGCGCTGAAAAAAGAGGTAAAGAGCCTGAACCGTGATCTTTTTATTCTTGAGGAGGAGCTGCTGTTTCCTTCCAGCACACAAGTCGCAATATTTTTATCTATCGATGTTGGTGATTTTTTTAAGCTGGACTCGGTACAGCTTAAAATTGATGACAAGGTGGTGGCAAATCACTTATATACAAAGAGTGAGCTGGGCGCGTTGAAGCGTGGGGGCGTACAACGTTTATATATTGGTAATGTCAAATCGGGTGAACATGAATTAATTGCCACTTTTCGAGGTCCGGGGCCGAATAACCGGGAGTACCGCCGTGGCACTACGGTGAAATTTAAAAAAGGCTCTGCCGCCAAATTTATGGAGCTTAGAATTGTGGATGCAACGAAAAAGTTGCAACCGGAATTTGTGGTTAAAGAGTGGGAATGAGCTGTCTGGAGTTGAGAGTGTTTTTTTTAAAATCATTTCGCTTTCTGACGCCGCTCTTTTTAGCGGCGCTTGGTATGACAGTTTCTCCACTGGCTGTATCCGGTGCGCCGCTGCCTGCCGCAGTAAAAGATCCGCATTATGGTTCAGTCTTGTATGAGTTTTATCAGCAAAATTATTTTTCTGCAGCGGTTAACCTGTTAACAGCGCGGCAATTAGAACGCCTGAAACATCATGATGCAGATAGTGAGTTATTGCTGGGTGGCTTATATCTTTCTTATGGCTTGCATTCAGACGCGGAAGAAATTTTCAATAAATTGATTAATGATGCGGTTGCGCCTGAAGTGCGTGACAGAGCTTGGTTTTACCTGGGGAAAATTCGTTATCAGAAACAATTATTTGCTGAAGCCGAAATTGCGTTATCGCGGGTAGGAGATGCTCTTGATGAATCTTTACAGGAAGAGTTTCGTATTCTGAAGGCCAATTTATTGATGGCACAGGAAAAATATACGGAAGCGGCAACAGCATTACAGGGCTTAGTGGAAAACGAAGGTGAGCAAAAAGCCAATTATGCGCGCTTTAATCTGGGCGTGGCTTTGATTCGTGCCAGTCGTGAAAACGATGATCAAAAAGAAATTGGCCTTGAGAAAGATAAGCGCGAAGAAATAGGTGTGCAATTGTTGCGCGAGGTAGCTGAGCTAAAGTCCAATGCTAGTGATCAAAAAGCATTGCGTGACAAAGCTAATCTTGTTTTGGGCTTTTCATTTATTGACTCTATGCCAATGGAGGCAAAGCATTTTTTACGGCGTGTGCGTTTACAGGGCCCGTTCTCAAATAAAGCGCTGTTGGGCTTAGGTTGGGCTGAGGTGAAATTGCAACGTTACGAGGCGGCATTGGTACCGTGGGAGGAGTTGGCGACACGAGAAAGAACTGATCCTGCTGTTTTTGAGGCCTTGTTAGCCAAGGGTAATGCATTAGAACGATTGCGAGCGTTCCCGCAGGCTATGCAGTCTTACCGCAACTCGATTACTATTTTTGAACGGGAACTGGATGCCCTGAATAATACCGTGGTAGCCGTGAAAAAAGGGCGTTTATGGGCAGATTTATTAGCGCAGGTGTCGCGCAATGAAATGGGCTGGTTCTGGGAAGCGGAATTATTACCAGATACACCTGAAGCACGATATTTGCCAGTGGTGATGGCCGAGCACGGTTTCCACGAAGCCATTAAAAACTTGCGTGACCTTTGGTTCTTGGATAAAAATCTAGCTCGTTGGATGATCGAAGTGCCTGCGCTTGAAAATATGTTGGCGTTACGACGTGCCACCTATGATGCTCAACTTGATAAATTGACCCCGGAGCAAACATTGGGGCATGTGCAGGATGTGCGTATCAGTCGCGATATTTATGTTGAAGAGCTGGCAGGTATCGGTGAAACAAGAGATGCCTTTAAGCTGTTGACCAGCAAAGAACACAAGCTGATGGAGCGCTTGAGTAAAGTGGAAGAACGCATTTGGCGATTATCGAATCAGCCGGGTCGCCATATTCAGCGTCTAGACAGTTATCGTGATCGTTATCGTTTGTACAAGGGACTGCTGGACTATGAAATCGAAACCACTTATGCGATTCGTTTTCAGCAGGTGAAACAAAGTCTGAATTCACTGGATGGAGAACTGGAAGAAACATTACAGCGACAAAACTCATTGCAGCGAGTACGGGGCAGCACACCAGTAAATTTTAGCGCGTATGAGAAAATGATTAACAATAAGCGTCAACGCATTGCAGTGTTGCGTAAAGAAATAAAAACCACTTTTGATGAACAGCAACACCAGTTGCAGGAAATGGTGGATGTTGAGCTTGATGTGCTGCGTGCGCGGCTGGTGGACTACCTGGATCAGGCGAGGTTTTCCCTGGCACATTTGCAGGATTTGGCCGCCGATGCGGCTGGGTCTGGCAAGGAGCTGAAATGATAGCGCAGCGTTCAGGGTTTCATTGGACACTGTTACCGCTGATGATTCTATCATTGGTGTTGTCAGCATGTGCAAGTAAAGACAATGTGGAAGTAGATCCTACTATCGAGTTGCTGGCTGAACGAGCTACAAAAATTGAACCGCAAGTGTTGCCACCAATGTCACGCAGGGAGGTGCAACATACCTATGAGCAACTTGCGAGAACGACTAATAACGATATATTGAGGGCTATTGCCTTGCAGCGTCTGGCAGATTTATCGCTGGAAAATAAACAGGCTGAGCTGGCAGGAGAAGGTGAGCCGGCAGCAGTATCTGATGAAACGAGTAAAGAAAGTAGTGCTCGTGTAGCGACTACTGGTGAACAAAACGAAGCAGATGCGGCAGAGCATGAAGCCGCATTGAATCAAGAAATTACAGCTCACTTTGAGCCTGAAAATATGGGCAGTGCTATTCATCAATACGAGCGCCTGTTAAGTTTATATCCAAGTTATGCTGGTAACAATCGGGTGATGTACCAATTGGCCCGCGCGCATGAACTTAATGGAGACTTGGAAAAAACACTGGATGTGCTGACTCGATTAGTGACAAAATTTCCGCGCGAAACAAATTTTCCCGAGTTGCAATTTCGGCGTGGTGAAATTTTGTTTACTTTTCGGGAGTTTGAGGAGGCGGAGAAGGCGTACAGTAGTGTGCTCGCATCGGGTGCATCAGGTACCTATTATGACCGAGCCATGTTTAAACATGGTTGGTCGGTGTTCAAACAGGGTGATACTGAGCGGTCATTGAAATCCTACTTTTCAGTGTTGGACAATAGTTTTTCTGGCGGTCGAAAATTTGCTGACTTCTCTCGCAGCGAGCAGGAATTGCTGGAAGATACGTTGCGTATTGTGAGTCTGTCCTTTTCTTATTTGCAAGGGCATGAAAGCGTTACGGCTTTTTTTAAGGATTATGGCAAAAGAGATTACGAATTCAGAATTTATGAGCGCTTGGCAGATTTGTATTTGACGCAAAAACGTACTGGGGATGCGTCAGATACATTTATGTCGTTTGTTGAACAATATCCATTACACCGCAGCGCACCTTTGTTTATGGTTCGTGTCATTGATATTTATAAAGAAGCTGGTCGTAAAGATGCTTTGTTACGTGCGAAGGCAGATTTACTGATGGGTTATGGTGTGGGTACAGCATTTTGGGAAAAACATGATCCGCAATTATTAACGCAATTGTTACCACATTTGAAAAGCAATCTGGATGACTTAACCGGTTATTATCATGCTCAAGCGCAAAGCAGCAAAAAACTGGCAGATTATCGTATTGCAGCAATGTGGTATCGCACTTATGTACGCTCTTTCCCTAATGATGAAAGTACGCCAGAAAAAAATATGTTGTTAGCAGAAAGCTTGTTAGATAGTGGTGATGTACAGGCTGCTGCCGCAGAGTTTGAATATACGGCGTATCATTACTCTCCACATTCGCAAAGTGCTGAGGCTGCTTATGCTGCATTGTTGGCTCATCGTGCCCAGGTAAAATTATTAAAAGGTGCTGCAGCTGTTGTAAAACAAAAAGTAGCCATTGCCAGCGGCAAACGATTCGTGACACATTTTTCTGAAGATAAGCGTGCTGTTAATGTGATGTCTAAAGCTGCGGAAGAATTATTGGCATTGAAAGATTATCGTAATGCTGTGGGTACGGCCTATTATGTAGTAGGCCATAAGCGGGTGATTAACGTCGTTGCTGGTACTGAGAAAATATCACGCATCAATTGGGCAATTATTGCTCAAGGTGAATTTAAGCTGGGTCATTATGCTGAAGCTGAAATGGCAACATTGAAACGCTTACAGCTTTCACCAGCAAATGATAAAGACCGAAATGGTCACATGGAGCGTTTGGCCGCAGCAGTTTATAAGCAGGGTGAGCAGGCCAGGGATGCAGGCAATTATCGTGTAGCCGCCCGTCATTTTTTGCGTGTTGGACAATTGACGCCAAAAGCAAGCATTCGTGCTAATGCTGATTATGATGCGGCCTCATCATTGTATGCCAATCAGGACTGGGCGATGGCTATTCCTGTATTGAAGGCATTTGTGCGCACTTATCCGCGTCATAAATTACGTTCAGGTGCGGATGAAAAGCTGGCGTTGGCTTATGAAAAAAGTGGTGATTGGAAACGAGCGGCTGATTCGTATGAGGTTTTGTATCGTAGTGAAACCGACAGCAATAAAAAACGTTTGCTGTTATGGCAAATTGCTGAGTTTTACGAAAAAGCAAAACGACAGGATGAAGCCATTTCTGTTTATAAGCGTTACGTGACGACTTTCCCCCGGCCTTTTGATGAGGCGATTGAAGCTCGCCATCGGTTGGCGACGCTTTATCTCAGTAAAAAACAAATTTTGTCACGTAATTATTGGTTAGGAAAAATTATTGAGGCGAACAAAGATGGCCCGGCTACTGATCGAAGTCGTTATCTTGCTGCAGAAGCAGCGCTGGAACTTGCTGGGCCTACTTATACGCTGTATCAAAAGGTACGTTTGGTGCAGCCGTTGAAAGAGAATTTACAGAAAAAGAAAAAACTGATGGAGGAAAGTATCAACGCTTATACTGATGCCGCGAATTATGGCATTGAGGCAGTGACCACGGCTTCCACGTACCGTATCGCAGAAATTTATAATGATTTTGGTCGGGGGCTGTTTGATTCTGAACGCCCCAAAGGGCTGTCAGCAGAAGAGCTGGAACAGTATGACATTTTGCTGGAAGAGCAGGCTTTTCCTTTTGAAGAAAAAGCGATTGATGTGCATGTAGTGAATGCCGAGCGTGCGGCAGCAGGCGTTTATAATGAATGGGTTAGAAAAAGTTTCTTAGCGTTGAGTAAACTGAGTCCTATTCGTTATGCTAAATCAGAAAAAGCGGAACAGGTGAGTCATGCAATTGAATAAGCGGTTTCTTCCATGTTGGGTTTGCTTGGTATTGCTGATGTTTTTGGCTGTACCGGTTATGGCTGAGGTTAAGCTGGAGCTGGAGGAAACCGAAATCACCGGTGCCCGTGAGTTACCCAAAGTGTTATATATTGTGCCATGGAAAAAAACCGGGCCGGATTCCCGCCCTCTGCCGATGAAAAGACTGATGGATGAGGTGCTTGCGCCCATTGATATGGACGTATTTCGTCGTCAGGTACGATATCATGAGTTTACCCACCCGGCCCCGGAGCGGGACACTGCCTCGCAGTAGAGCGTGGAGCTTGCTACACGGGCGACCTGAGTTGGAAGTATCCGCTATACTCACGCAGAAATAATTCACACAAAATGAATTCAGGCCGTTTGTACGCCCTGATGCGGGAGCCGCATTTCAAATGAGTATCACCATCAGCCAGACCGATTCGCACGAATTATCTTCCGCAGCGGCACCGCTGTCTGTGGTTATTCCTCTGTATAACGAGGAGGGCAGCGTTGGGCCATTGATTGAGCGCACCAATGAGGCGTTGGCCAACTATCCGGATAAATGGGAGTTGCTGTTGGTGGATGATGGTAGTTCAGATGCCACAGTACAAAAAGTGTGTCAGTTGTTAGCCGAGAAACAGATCAGGCATGTGCGTCTTATCGAGTTGCAACGTAATTTTGGCCAGACTGCTGCTATGCAGGCGGGTATTGATGCGGCACGGGGCGAAGTGATTGTCACCATGGATGGTGATTTACAAAATGACCCCATTGATATTCCACGCATGGTTTCACGTTTGCTACGAGAAAACCTGGATTTGTTATCAGGTTGGCGCAAGGATCGACAGGATAATTTGTTGATGCGTAAAATTCCTTCACGTATGGCTAACTGGTTGATTGGCAGTATTACGGGAGTGGAATTACATGACTATGGTTGCAGCCTGAAGGTTTATCGAGCAGCGATTATTAAAAGTGTACGTTTGTATGGTGAGATGCATCGTTTTATTCCTGCCTGGGTAGCATCAAACACATCGCCGTCGCGTATTAAAGAAGAAGTGGTGACGCATCATGCGCGGCAATTTGGTGAATCAAAATATGGGATTTCCCGTGCCTATCGAGTGTTATTAGATTTGATGTTTGTGTATTTTTTTATGCGTTTTCGCGCGCGGCCTGGCCATTTTTTTGGTCGCATAGGCTTGGTGATTGGTGCGTTGGGTGGCGTCATGCTGACTTATTTGGGGATATTGAAGATTGTATTTGGTGAAGATATTGGTGATCGACCGCTGTTGTTGCTGGGTGTTTTGTTAGTGGTGGTGTCTATTCAGTTTTTTACGACGGGTATTATGAGTGAAATGATGACTCGTACCTATTACGAATCATCGGATACCAAGCCTTATATGCTGAGTGTCCGCGCGATGCAGTCAGAAGGCGTTGTGTCCTGGAAGGAGCCAATATAAATTGGAGCGGTGAGATACTGCAATAACCCAGGTTACAGAACAGGGTTATTGCAGGTACATTTTAACTTCTACCGGTTAGAAAAACGTGCCCACCGATGATGCGTGTTACTGAGTGGGCTTCTGCCCAGTAGGGAGCAGCTAGGCGAGGGGCGTAGAAGTGTAAAGCCCCTTTGGTTAAATCCAGTGCTTTGCGGCTGCGTGCGGATAATTTGCTATATCCCAGGTAGGTAACCTGAGCAATTTTTCGAGCAAGCTCCCACGCGCGCATGTCGGTGGGGCGGTCGCTTTTACCGTCATGGGTCCAGCTAAATTGCCGTTTTTGCCAGACGACACCGCATACGCTATTGGGGTAATGCCGGTTCTTCATGCGATTCATGGTAACCAGGGCTACCGCTAGTTGCCCTTCAGTTTTTTCGCCGCGCGCTTCAAAATAGACGTTCAATGCCAGACAGCGCAACTCCTTCTCTGTACGTTTTTGCTCGCTGGTTTGCCCGGCAAAAACAGGGCTGCCGAATAATGTGCCGCACAGTAACAGAAAAAAATACCGACTGCGATGGAAGTTAAATGGCAGAATGCTTTGAACTATTTGTTTTATAAAGTATTTTTTGATTTGTTTCATAGGTGCATGACTATTGGTAATCGGTTGATAATGAGTCGCCGTTGTATCCATATGGATACCGGGCGATGGCTAGAAAATAATCAGTCAACTATACGCGAAGCAGACATTATTGATCATTTTATGTACAGCTGCAATATTTAGGCCAGAAAATAATAAATAATGCAGATCAATAAGATAGGGCTTTTGTTACACGCGGACTTACGACAGGGTAGTTTGAGTGTAAGAAAATCCGACAATTTTACTCAACCTGAGCCTGTTTTGATATAGGGGACGTTAACGATCATGCCGCGAACGGTGGTTGTTAACGTCCCTTAGGTTCAACGCCGTAATTTCTCATCATGATCCACAGTACGGGAAGGGTGCCGATTACCAGCATCAATGCGGCGGGAGCAGCCAACTCCAGCATTTCTTCGCTGGCCTCAATCCAGATACGCACCGGCAATGTATCGAAACCAGTAGGACGCAAAATCAGTGTTGCCGGCAGTTCTTTGAGGGCATCGATGAACACCAGAACCCAGGCAGTGGCCATGCCGCCACGAATCATCGGTAGAACCACGCGCCATAGCGTTTCCAGTGGCCCGGCACCGAGGCTGCGACTGGCTTGTTCCACCGAGGGAGTAAGCTGAGCCAGAGCGGCATCCTGGGATTGCACTGCGAGCGGTAGAAAGCGAATAACTAATGCAATGAGCAATGCGGCCAAACCACCATAAAGAAACGGTAGTTGTGCGAGCAGAACACTGAGAATGCCCAGCGCGATCACTGGGCCGGGCAGCACGAAGCCGACACTGGAAAATTGTAACAGGATCTGGCTGCCCATCGAACGTTTACGTGCATTGTAAAAAGCCACCGGGAAGGCTGCGATGACTGCGAGGGTGGCAGCGATGATCGCGACCATCAATGAATTACCAACGTAGCCCCAAAACTCGGTATTGATGATGTCACCGGCCCAGGCTTGCCAGCTCCAGCTCAGCATCCAAGCTAAAGGTAGACCGAAAGCCAGCAAAGTGATGAATCCCAGCCACAACCAAATCAGACTGGTTTCTAGTCGCGTAGCCCGGCGCAGGGATTGTTGGCGTGAGTGTCGTGCGGAATAATAACGTTGGCGACTGCGGAAGAAACGCTCCAATACTAAAAAAGTGAGACTTAGCATTACCAGAATTAGCGATAGCCCAGCGGCGGACTGATAATCAAAACGACCGGTCATTTGCAAGTAAATACTTAGAGTGAAAGTCTGAAAACGCAGCATACTCACCGCGCCAAAATCGGATAATACATGCAGTACTACTACTGCCAGCCCAGCGGCGATAGCGGGGCGTAACAATGGCAGATTTACCCGCCAAAAGACCTCCAGTGTCGATGCTCCTTGTATGCGTGCTGCTTCTTCCAGTGAGCGGGTCGGTTGCGATAATGCGGCGCGAGCCAGAAGAAATACGTAGGAAAAACCGGCCAGAGAGAGAATCAGGGTTACGCCCCAGATGTTATACAGGTCGGGTAGTGGGGTGGTGTCGCCGAACACTCCCAACCACAATCGACCCAGCCAACCGTCCTCTTCCAATAGGGTCGTGTAGATGTGTGCGAACACATAGGTGGGAACCGTGAGGGGCAGGATCATTAGCCAAGTAGCGAATTTACGCCCTGGGAAATCGCGACGGGCGATCCACCAAGCACTGGAAACTCCCAACAGCACACATCCAATGGCCACCAGTACCGCTAGTGACAGTGTATTCCATAGTAGTTCCGGTAGTCGGCTGCTCCACAGCCGGAGCCATTCATGAGTGGATAATTGCAGGCTATTGTAGATGACATACAGCAGCGGCATGGCTGCTAGCAGCACGACGGCAATGGCAAGTCCGCCCAGCGAGATAAAGCGTCGGCGGGCTAGCAGTGGGCCGGACAATGCTAAAATTGAAGAAGCCAACCTAGCTTCCAGTACCTAGTACATCAACCACTTTATATTGTCGGGTCAGCGTTTCTGTGGCATTTCGCATCAAGGCATAGCTCGCAGGTAATGGTTGTTCCCTTGGCAAGAGTTATACCAACAGTAGGCGCTTTAGGCGACGCCGAGGTGGAATGACACAGAAACGCCCGAAGGGTTGGCCTGTCAGATCCCATGGCGGTGTTGCGCTTCTTGCGAAGGGAGCGACCATTCTCTGCGAAGCGCGCCTAGCCATGAGAATTGACAGACCAACTGACCCGACAATATAAAGTGGTTGATGTACTATCAATTTGTTGCTGTTGCTCAAGGCATTCCCACTTCTTCAATTAAATCCAGTGTTGCATCACGCTGTTTGCCCAATGCTGACATGGGTACATCGGCAACCCGGTAGTTGTCCACAGCGGGAATCAGCGGGCTGGCGGCGACACCGGTACGGGTAGGGTATTCACGGTTGATTTCGGCGAATTGTTTTTGTCCGGTTGTTGAAATCAGAAAGGCTACCAGCTTTTCTGCCAGCGCTACTTTGTGGGTGTGTTTACTGATGGCTATACCGGCAACATTCCAGGCGACGCCTATGCCATCTGTGCTTTGGTCAGGCAACACAATTTTGATGGGCGCATTCGGATGTTTGTCGAGATGACGATAAATATAGTAGTGGTTGACCAGCCCCGCCTGTAATTTGCCACTGGCCACGGATTTAACGATTTGGCGGTGTTTGTTAAATACCTTGCCATTCACGTTGGATTTTATGCCCTGTAGCCAGTGACGGGTTTTGTCTTTACCCGCAGCGAGCATGTATACAGTGACACCCGCAATGTAACTGCCGTTGGTGCTGTTGGTAATGCCTAGTTTGCCATTGAGTGCTGGGTCGGCGAGATCGAATACCGAATTGAGTTTGTCAGCCCAGGGCCCCTGTGTATTGACCACTAATACGCGCGCGCGTGCGGATAGTCCTACCCAGGTGTTGTCGGTGGCACGGTAGCGTTTTTCGATAGGCATAATCAGTGACGGCGTCATGGGACGAAACAGGCCCCAGTCACTGCCGCGTTGTAGATTGCCAGCGTCATTACTGAGAAACAGATCAGCATCGGTACGCGCACCTTCAATACGCAATTTGCTGAGTAGTGCTGTGGATTTACCCGTGTGTAAAATGACGTTAATGCCGGTTTGTCGAGTGAATTCAGCAATGACCGGTTTAACGAATTTGTCACTGCGACCAGAATAGATGATCAGACTGTCATCGGCGAAAGAAAGTAAAGGGGGAAAGAACAAAACAAGCGCAAGCAGATTCAGGAGCAGGATAGAGGGAGTGTGTTTCATGTGAAGTTTTCCAATGTGTGGTCAGCTTATTGCGAATGATAATGATTATCATTAATAAAATCAAGCCTACATTTTACCGGGAATTAAAAGTGGAGGCAAAAGACACTGTTAATATTAGGTAGAGGCGGGTTACGAGCAGGGCAATCGGACTTACATGGGGTTATTTAAAGCCTCCAAATAGAGGAAGGTAATATTCCTGCTTTTTAGGTGGCACTGTTATTTTGCCTGCTTTAACGTGTGCAGATTGACTCGGCCACAACAGTTTAGGTATGAGTAGAATCAACTCTGCTGGTTGTTAGCCAGAAACTCATTGTCAACGGAGTGATATATCTTTTGACATTGGGGGAGGTTGTAAGCTGATGAGTTAACAGAAACCCAAGTGGAGGTTTCATGCCCCTAACAAACAGTAGCTGGCTTTATTTATTAAAAACCAGGGAATAACAATGTCTGTTACGGTGAAGCAAAGGTCTCCTGGCATGTTTGTTTGGCCAAATCCTCAAGATTGGTGTAAGGATATCCGAAAATAATAGTGGTAGCGGAGTGTTATAATACGCAAATATCAAGTGACTTGTTTGAGGGAAGCTCAAACCAGGAACAAAAATGAACGAATATGATGAGAATATAACGGTGCAGGAAAAACTGAATAATCGGGGTTATCAGATATTGCGCATACTTTTACCTAAGAGCTTGTTACTGTTTTTGTCACTTACATTGCCTCAATGGGCGATAGCAGAAACATTGGTAGACATGTTGCGCGAAGTGCGTAGTACTGAGATGAATATACTCGGAAAGAATGTTGAAAAAGCGCAAATGCCAAGCGTAGAAAACCTACGATGGGCGGAAAAATTATTTCGGCGTGTATTCCTGGGGGAAAATAGTACGGAGCTGCGCCAACACTGGGCAGAACTGGGTTTTGAATTGACGGAAAAAACTGTCGAAACCAACTCAATGCTAATATTGCGGGAACTTAGTAAGGCCAAAAAAAAATATGAAGGAAAAGGTTTTTTTGTTTTTTCAGTTGATCGAGAGTCAACAACAGTCTTGCAGGCCCCGCACAGCTTTCACGATGCAGAAACTGAAATTATTGCATTGGAATTAATGACGAAAAACAATTTTCGTGCAACGGCCTGGAATACAGCTCCAGCCGAGCTGCCTGTGCATTCACCGCTTTCACCTGATTTTCATGCGCCTCCGGCAAAGGGTTATATGTTGGCTTTTACCCGTGCGTTGATGAGCATTGAAGTTGATAGTTATGTGGTGCAGCTGCACAGTTTTGAAAAGAAAAATGTGTACACTCCCAATGCTATACACGCCGATATTATACTCAGTGGCTATGGTGAACAATCGAGTCAATTCATGGGTTGGTTGGGCCGTTGTCTAAAAAAAGAGTTGGATTATAAAGTGCGTGTTTTTCCCTTTGAAGTGCAGGAAATGGGAGCGGGAGCAAAAATACCAGGAGCAAATTACAATGCTATTGGTGAATTGATGCAAGAAAAGGATAATCAAGGTTTTGTACATTTGGTTATGAGCGCCGTATTTCGTGAAGATTTGCGAAGTTATCCATTGATGCAGGAAAAAATGACTTCTTGTTTAAATAGGGAGTAACCTGTGTAAGTATTATATGTCCGTGGCGTTTGGGGTTTAGGTGTCATTGAAACCAATATTGAAATGCATGGGCGTTGTGTGAATTTTATTAATGTTACTAACATTAGGTTATGAATTGTAGGTAAGGAATGGGGAAAGCAAGGTCAGATTGAGTGAGTAACGAGAAATGAAAACCCAATCAAAGTCCATTGTTTTTATAGCGGTTATTCTGTTTGGGTCGTCGATATATATGGCCGGCCATTTTTTGTCACTCCCCAGTCCTGCTGAAATCGGTGATATTCCTGTTAGCTTGAAAGGTGATAATGTCAAATTTTTCAGTAAAACAGGGCGGCCTTTGTCTGGCTGGTTAATCCCTGGAAATCATGATTTTGGCGGCATATTGCTTATGCACGGAGTCCGCTCGAATCGTAAACAAATGATAGATAGGGCTGTTTTTTTGAAAGAAACGGGATACACAATATTATTATTTGATTTTCAAGCACATGGTGAAAGCCCGGGTGATAATGTCACTTTTGGATATTTGGAATCAAAAGATGCAGAAGCAGCATTTACATATCTTAAAAATCAACTGACCAAAAAAACAATTGGCGTAATTGGTGTGTCGTTAGGTGGGGCGGCGGCAATTCTTGGTGATGTTTCCGTTCGAGCAGATGCGCTAGTGTTGGAATCGGTATATTCGACATTACGTAAAGCAGTGCAAAATCGCATGTCAATACATCTTGGTAAATTCGGGTTATATTTATCTCCACTTATATCGTGGCAAATTGAGCCAAGGCTGGGCTTTAATCCAAACCAGTTGTCTCCCATTGAGTCATTGTCAAAAATCAACATTCCGATATTGATTATTGCAGGCACGGAAGATGAACATACTACCTTTGATGAATCACGGTATATGTATAATGCTGCGTTAGGGCCAAAAGAGTTTTGGGCTGTCAAAGGTGCAGGTCATCAGGATTTTTTGAAATATTCGCCTGACCTATATAAAAAAACCATATCAGAATATTTTGAACGGCACCTGTAATAATAAAACTTTTTAGCTTGTCATTTGGAGGGTGTTAAATATCGTCCATGAGCTCATTGAAAATAATACGCAAGCAATTTTTTCTTTTTTTCAGGGTTTGGTGCGGCAATCATTTTCGATTGAAGTTGGTTTGATAGCCCATTGTGGCGCTAGGATACGAATGACCATATTTTCGTGAAATTCTGGAGTCATCGATGATATACCCATAGCGATTGAGTTGTCACTGCGCGTTCTCTTTATTCCATGGCTACGTTGAAACTCCTCGTAATAGAATGACGATTGCTTGTCATGTCGCCTCGCCATGAAAAAAATATGATACACAGGATACCTAAATCCCAAATGTTACAGGTGTCGTAACAGAAACAGCTATAACACATTATTTTCTTTGGTATTTTTAAGTAGGGTCGATGAATGTCTGCATCAGCTATCGATAGAGGTAATACAAATTTTAGACAAGCACTACAGGAAACTGAACATTTAGCACAGTTGGTACATGAAAACCTTCCCCGGTTTCTGTGCGAGATACGGTATAATCCTCGCCCATTGACTTTGATATCATCGAAAGTGACGCCATACATGAAGACATCAGTAGAAAGCGAAACCCTGGAACTCATTAAACGCGGTGCGGAGGAAGTTCTCGTTGAAGAGGAACTCAAACGTAAACTGGCGCGTGGCAAACCGTTGCGGATTAAGGCCGGCTTTGACCCGACTGCACCGGATTTGCATTTGGGCCACACCGTACTTATCAATAAACTGCGTCAGTTTCAGGAATTAGGGCATGATGTTTTGTTTTTGATTGGCGATTTTACTGGGATGATTGGTGATCCTACAGGCAAAAGCACTACCCGACCGCCACTGACTCCTGAGCAGGTGGCAGAAAATGCGAAAACCTATCAAGAGCAAATGTTTAAAGTCCTTGATGGGGATAAAACCCAGGTAATGTTTAATTCACAATGGATGAGCGAAATGGGGTCGGCTGGCTTGATTCAACTGGCTGCCCGGCACACAGTGGCACGAATGCTGGAACGCGACGATTTCAATAAACGCTATAAAAATGGGCAACCCATTGCTATCCACGAATTTTTGTATCCGCTGATTCAGGGTTACGATTCAGTTGCGATGAAAGCCGATGTGGAGTTGGGGGGGACGGATCAGAAATTTAATTTGTTGGTGGGGCGCGAGTTACAAAAACAGTACGGTCAGGAACAACAGGTAGTTCTTACCATGCCGTTGTTGGAAGGGCTGGATGGTACGCAAAAAATGTCTAAATCGTTAGGTAATTATATTGGCATTGATGAGCCAGCAGAGGAGATGTTTGGTAAATTGATGTCAATATCAGATGAGCTTATGTGGCGCTATTTTGAATTACTCAGTTTCCGGCCTATAAGTGAGATCGCTGGTTTTAAACAGCAGGTTAAAGAAGGCGCTAATCCGCGAGATATCAAATTTCTGTTATGTGAGGAAATTATTACTCGCTTTCATGATTTAGTTGCGGCGACTAAAGCTAAAGAATCGTTTATTGCCCGTTTCCAAAAAGGTGGTATGCCAGATGAAATGCCGGAAGTTGAATTGTTTGTTTCGGATGGCAAGCTTGCTATTGCTAATTTGTTGAAGCAGGCTGATCTGGTAAAAAGCACGTCTGATGCGATGCGCATGATCAAACAAGGTGCTGTGCGTATTGATGGTGAACGTGTTGTTGATAATAAGGTTACTGTTGCAACGGGTACGCAACATGTTTATCAAGTGGGCAAGCGTCGCTTTGCGCGCATCAGTGTAGTTGCTCGTAGCGTCTGATGAGGTAGACTCGACATAACGATGAACAGTTATGCCGAGCCTAGCCATTCCATTTATATCATTTAGTTAAGGTGCTACTTTCGGTAGCTCACTGGACAGGATGTCAAGATTTGGCAGCATAATAATCTCTATACGGCGATTGAGCTTCAAACCTTCTTCCGTTTTATTGTCAGCTCGTGGGTGGAATTCACCAAAACCAGCGGCAGAAAGATTCTCCGGTGCAACATTCATTGCAGTGAGCAGGTGGACAACGGTTAGTGCTCTGGAGGTGGATAATTCCCAATTGCTGGGAAACCGTGCACTTTTAATGGGTCTGTTGTCTGTATGCCCTTCAATTTGAAAGCGTCTGTCTGAGAATTGGCTCAATACAGCAGCGATTTGTTCTAGAGCTTCTTTACCCTCGGGATTCAGATTAGCACTTCCACTTTTGAACAGGACATTGTTTGGAAGATTAATCACGATGCGACCTTGTTCGATGCTGACTGTTAATTGCCCCCCATCAATCATGCTTTGCAACCGATGAATAAATTGCGCGTATATTTCATTACGGCGTTTGGTTTCGGCTTCAATGTTGCTGAGTGTGGCCATCTGCGCCTGAGATTCAGACAGGTCTTTTTGGAGAGCCAGTTTTTTTGCTTCAAGTTCATCTAGCTCATCCTGCGTTGCTGAAAGTTGTGTTTTAGCAGCGTTTAACTCCTGTTCTGTTTTTTTAATTTTTTCTTTGTTGCGACTAATTTCATCTTGGGCGCTTTCCAGGGATTGTTGCATGGCATCTTTTTCAGCTAGTGCCGACTCAAATTTGCTGCTGGATACACAGGCGGATAAAATCAGTATTAACGGAAGGGTCGCAATGGTAAGTAAACCAGTTTTCATAATAACTCCTTGATGGAAGAAACCGCTATGCGGCAGAATCCTCCCCTCGAAAACATCTTAACGCACTCAAGTGCCAAGGTACAAAAAAATCAGGTGCGTATCGGTTAGGCGGCGGTTAGGCCTCAATACGCAGCATAGTTGCTCTCGTTACGATTCAAATGATTAATTTTCCTTTGTTCGGTGTATTCCGCTGATTTAAGTCTTGTTTAATGATTTGCTGGCATTGTTGATGCACGGGCTTGGGTCTGTCCTACGCAATGTAATACTACCTATTTTATTGCCGAACATTCCCCATATTGTGTGCCGTGAACGGGGTATTGCGCCAGGAGTTACTTATGTTGGATAGTTTTTATGGGTCAGGGTCAGGCAAGGAAGGGTGTCGAAAAAACAACCAAATGCTGATGTTTGTGCTTGTGTTGTTTTCTGTTATTCCGGTGTCGGTTTTGGCTCAGGAGCCGTGGACGCTGGAGGATAGTATTCAGCGTGCGGTGGAAATTGCGCCGGAAGCACGCGCAGCAGAGGCTGTGGTCAGGGTGCGTGAAGGCGCATTGAAACAGGCCGGGGTATGGCCAAATCCGCAAATTGAATTACGTATCGATGATTCAATGAGCAAGGATGAGGGAGGTAGTGGTACTGATTTTACTCAGTTTGCGTTTAGCCAGCCGTTGCCATTGAACGGTCGGCTTGGTCATCAGCGTCATGTGGCTGGAGCACAGCTGGATGCGGCTCGCAGCCAACGTCTATATCAACAGGTGCGCTTGGAGACACAGGTAGCGCAACGTTATCACAGCTTGCAGTTAGCGACAGAGCGCTTGCGCTTGGCTGGGCTGCGCTTGCAGTTGGCCGATGCATTGCGGGATGCAGGACGTCAGCGAGAGCGGGCTGGGGAGCTTTCCCGGCTGGAACGCTTGCGTCTCGATCTTATTCGTGAGTCTGCGCAACAGATACTTGATCGGTCTGAAGGTAAAGCCAACGAAGCCTTGAGCCGGTTCCGCACTTATCTGGGTTTAACTTTTGAGGCGGCAGAGACAGAGCTACAGTTGACGCCACTGACACCTTTTGATGCCATTCCTGCGCTTGCCCAATTGCAGGCGAGCCTATCACAGCATCCGGCAGTGCTGGCGGTGAGGCAACAGCTTGAAGCGGCACAGGCGGAAATAAAATTGGTGCGTGCCGAGCGTATACCGGATCCGACTCTGAGCTTGTTTCGTGAGCGGGATTCTCTTAACGGGCATCGCCAGAATGTGAATGGTATTGGTGTTGGTTTTACGCTGCCAATCTGGGATCGCAGTAGTGGGCGTATTAGCGCAGCTCGTGCGCAAGTGGTTCAGATACAGTCAGAGCTTCAGGTTTTGACGCGGGATTTGAGTGGTCGTTTGCAACAAAGTCATTTGCATCTTAGCCATTTGGTGCAGCAGGGACGTCATTATCGCAGCCGGGTGTTTGAGCCCGCACAACAGGTTTTTGATTTGACCCGTAAGGCGTATGCCAGTGGCGAGGTGGAAATTCTTTCTTTGATTGATGCCAATAATACTTATTTCGATGCTCGTGAACGTTATTTGGAATTATTGCAGGAGGCTTGGCAGGAGGCGGCGGAATTACGTTTGGCTGCTGGCCATCGTTTTAAGAATGACTGAAAAATAATGGGTGTCTTTTGATTATTCGCTGATTATTCATGAGCACGCATCCCAAACTCAAAGCCTGACGTATCCAGAATTGTTGGATGCGCTCTAAAACCAAACAGGATATTCACCATGTATAAATTTTTGACTCTGGTTCTTGTTTTGCCTTTTCTCATCGCTTCGGTATCTGTTTCTGCGGTGGAGCTGCAACTCACTCCGGCACAGTTGGTCAATGCCAACCTGAAGACGGCTATGGTCAGTAGTCGGGAAAGCCTTACACGGTTGAAATTGAACGGCATCCTCACTGTTGACCAGCGCAAAACCTACCGTGTTGCACCAGTGGTGGATGGTCTGGTGACAGTGTTGAAAGTCGTTGCGAATGAAAAGGTACATAAGGGTCAGGTGCTGGCAAGATTGCGCAGCCATAGCTTGGGCCAGGCACAAGCGGGTTATTTGGAGGCTCTGGCACGTTTTGAATTGGCCGGAGCCGAGCGCGCCCGCATCGAAGGTTTATGGAAAGACGGTGTGGTGGCGGAGAGTCGCTGGTTGAAGATAGATAGTGAGTATAAAAGTGCTCGCGCCACGTTGGACGCGCGTCGTCGTCTGTTGTCTTTAGCCGGGCTTTCTGATCAACAAATCAGGCAGTTGGCTAGGCAGCCCGACCGGCTGGCGGTATTTGATTTGATTAGTCCTATTGATGGCTTGGTTACGGGGGTTGAGATTGAGTCTGGTCAATTGCTTGGCGTTGGGCAGGTGGCTTTTCATGTTGACGATCTCAGTACCCTTTGGGCTATGGTCAATATCCCGGTGGCTAACTTGTCGCAAGTCAGTACAGGAGGCGAGGCACAAATTCGTGTGCAAGCCAGTCCAGGGCAATCTTATCGCGGGACGCTGGAGTCTTTGGGGAGCGAGGTGGATATTCTGAGCCAGACCTTGAATGGACGTATTGTGCTGGCTAATCCAGACGGACGGTTGTTGCCGGGCATGTATGCTGAGGTCAATCTCAGTGGTGTGGGTAGCCAAGGCTTAATGGTACCGGCTTCTGCGGTGTTCCGGCTTGGTGATCAAAACTATGTTTTCAAAGTGTTGGGTGAGGGCAAGTTTGAACCGGTGGTAGTTAATACCGGTGTTGAATCGGGAGGCTGGATACCTGTTGCCAATGGTCTCACGGTTGATACCTCCGTTATCAGTAGCGGTGTGGCTGAGCTTAAGTCTCATTGGCAATATGGCGCAGGGAGTGAATAAGGCATGATTGCATCTCTGATCCGTTTTTCCCTGATTCAGCGGTTGATGATTTTGTTGTTGGCAACAGCACTTACTGCTGCTGGTGTATGGGCTTTTAAAAGTTTGCCTATCGATGCTTTCCCCGATATCGCTGCACCTCAGGTGCAGGTTATTGTTAAGGCACCGGGGCTGTCTCCTACCGAAGTAGAGAGTCGTATTACTTTCCCCATTGAAGTGGAAATGCAAGGCTTGCCGCGGCAAACCGTGTTGCGTTCTACCACCAAATATGCGCTGAGTATTATCATTATCGACTTTGAAGATGGCACCGATATCTATTGGGCCCGTCAACAGGTGAACGAACGCCTTAACCAAGTGTGGAGTGAATTGCCCGAAGGCGTGGAGGGTGGTCTTGGCCCTATTACCACACCGTTGGGTGAAGGTTTCATGTATCGCGTCGAAGGAGAGGGCTATAGCAATCGGGAATTACGACGTATCCAGGATTGGGTGATTCGTCCGCGTCTGCGTACTGTAGACGGGGTAGCTGATGTTAATTCACTGGGTGGTGAGGTCAAAGTTTTTGAAGTGGTTGCCAATCCTGAAGCATTGCTGGCTCATGACTTGAACCTGGATGATCTGGAGGCTGCGTTAAAAAATAATAACCGCAATGCGGGTGGTGACCGCATTAATCGCAATAACGAAGTGTTGTTAGTGCGTACCTCTGGGCAATTGCGTGGGTTGGAGGATATCCGCAGTATTACCGTTGCCAGTCGTGACGGTATACCTGTGCATATCCGCGATGTTGCCGAAGTCCGCATCAATGCTTTGACCCGTTATGGTGCAGTTACTGCTGATGCAAAAGGTGAAGTGGTCACTGGTTTGGCGCTGCTACGTTTGGGAGCTAATAGCCGTAGTACTGTGGAAGGTGTCAAGGCTGAGCTGGAAGCGCTGAAACCAGCGTTGCCAGAAGGTGTATACATCGTACCTTTCTATGATCGTACCGAGCTGGTGTCAGCTGCCGTATGGACAGTGGAAAAGGCGTTGGGTGAAGCCGTTTTACTGGTGCTGCTGGTGTTGATTGTCATGCTCGGTAACTTGCGTGCAGCGCTGACAGTAGCGCTAATTCTGCCGCTGTCGGTATTGTTTACCTTTATTATGATGCGCTTGTTCGGCATTAGCGCCAACCTCATGTCACTGGGTGGATTGGCTATCGCCATTGGTATTCTGGTGGATGCTGCGGTGGTGGTGGTGGAGAATATTCATACGCAATTAAACCGTGCGCCTAAGGGCGTTAACCGCCTGCACTTGGTTTACCGGGCGACGTTGGAAGTTGCCACGCCGGTGATTAGTGGCGTGCTGATTATCATTGTGGTTTTTCTGCCGCTGTTCAGCCTTACCGGTCTGGAGGGGAAAATGTTTACCCCTTTGGCAGTGACTATCTCGTTTGCCCTGATCGGTTCATTGATCTTGTCATTCACGGTTATTCCTGTGTTGGCCAGCCTGTTGATGCGGGGTGGTCATGAAGACGATGGTCGAGTGTTAGCCACATTAAAACGTGTTTATCTGCCTGTGATGCACTGGGCATTGGCTCGGCGCAAGACGGCAGTGGGCGGCGCGTTGGTCGCTCTGGCTGTGGCCATTGCGTTGTTCCCGCTGATTGGCAAGGAATTTATGCCGGTGATGGATGAAGGCACTACCGTGGTGATTATCGAAAAACTACCCAGTATCTCGTTGGAGCGTTCACTGGAGCTGGATGTACCCTATCAAAAAGCGATGATGGAATTGCCTGAAGTGATTGGTGTGGTATCACGTACCGGTGCGGATGAGTTACGCCTCGATCCCATGGGCCTGCATCAGACAGATAACTTTATTATCACCAAACCGCGTGACCAGTGGACAGTGAGTTTGGAAGAGTTTCAGGAAAACTTGCGCGAAAAACTCGATCAGTTTATCGGCATCGACTATGCCTTCACTCAACCCATTGACATGCGTGTCTCGGAAATGCTCACCGGGGTACGTGCTGCTATGGCGATTAAACTTTATGGTGATGATCTTGATGTGCTGGAAGAAAAATCCAAGCAAATCGAAGCACTGGTTAATCAAGTGCCTGGTGCTGTGGACGTATTTCGTGGCCGATTGTCTGGCCAGATTTATCTGCAAATAGAAATTCTGCCGCAGGCGATCTCACGTTTTGGTATCAACATCGAAGACATTAACCGTCTGGTGGAAGTGGCCGTGGGTGGCCGTGTGGTGACTGAAGTGATTCAAGGCAATCAGCGCGTTGGCGTGCAATTGCGTTATTCGGAACAGGCACGCAGCTCGCCTGCGGCGATTGGTGCGCTATGGGTGGAAACGCCAGACGGGGAAAAAATACCGCTCAGTAGCCTAGCCAATATTCGTGAAGTGGATGGCCCGGTATCGATAGACCGTGAATCAGCCAAACGGCAAATTGTCATTCAGGCGAATGTGGAAGGTCGTGATGTGGTGGGGTTTGTTAATGACGTGCGCGCCACTATTGCACGCGAATTGCAATTGCCATCAGCGTATTATATTACTTACGGTGGTCAGTTTGAAAACCAGCAACGTGCTGCCGCACGCCTTGGGCTGGTGGTACCAATTTCCATCGCACTTATTTTTGTGATGCTGTTTACCACCTTTCGCTCTTTGCGTCAGGCAGGGCTGATTATTCTCAATATTCCTTTTGCAATGATTGGTGGCGTGGTCAGCTTATATTTATCTGGCTTGTATCTGTCTGTGCCTGCTTCAGTGGGTTTTATTACCCTGTTTGGTGTCGCTGTACTGAACGGTGTGGTGATGGTGAGTTATTTTAATCAACTGCGTGAAGCCGGACGCACGGTATTGCAAGCTGTGCAAGAGGGCGCTGAACGACGATTACGCCCTGTACTGATGACGGCACTTATTGCCAGTCTGGGTCTTATGCCTTTGCTGTTTGCAACTGGCCCCGGCTCTGAATTGCAGCGACCGCTAGCGGTGGTGGTGATTGGTGGATTATTCACTTCTACGCTATTGACCCTGATTTTGTTGCCCACTTTGTACGCTTGGCTGGAGGGCGGGTCCAAACATCAACCGCGACTGACGGACAATAATTTACGGGAGAAACGGACATGAAACTTTTGACGCTTATCATTCATACCAACGTGCAACAGGAGCTGGCTGACCAGTTGCGCAATATGGAAGCGGTACCGGGCTTTACTTTCAGTCATGTGGAAGGGCATGGCGTACAGGTTGAAAATGATCCGTTTCTTTCGGCGCGGGATAAAGTCGTTGGCTATACGCCACGAGTCCGAGCGGAAATTTTATTGCAGGACAGTGATGTGGATGTGTTACTCGATACGTTGCGCAGCACAAGGATGGGTGTTGCAGAGCATGGTGTTTATTGGGTGACTGCGGTTGAACAAAATGGACGTTTATAACTGAGCTAAACATTTCACGCAGTTTCATACCGCAGGATCGGGAAATACTCCTTTGACAAGATAAGTATCGAGGGGGTAGCAGTACCCTGTTTTATCTGCCACTGAATAAAACCTCACGGTAGCGTCAGTGGTTTCACAAATCCACTGACGTTGGTTTTTGGGTGCGATCACAGCCAATGCGCTGACATTGAAAAGCGCGGCGTTAATACCGTGGTTACAATCTCGCGCGGATAAATACTCAAAGGCATCAATACCATGCTCACGCATTGCATGACCAAGGCTTTGTGTATCTTCATAACTTATCGGGTTTAATAACTGATCCCGATAGTCACTAAAGGGAACGTTTTGAAGCTTCAGCCCGGTATTTGTTGTGTACTGGATAGAGAAAATGGTGTGCTGTGTAATGAGTTTGTCAGAGGGGGGTGGTGTACTCATTCCCGACCAAAACAGAAAGCGGTAATACCCAGTCTCTGCAAATGCCGTTTCTTCCGTTAGGGAGCCATACAGCATGCTCGGCTCATGTTTTGCGCCAAATCGGGAGCCATAGGGGAGAGGGGGATAACGAAAAGGGGTTGCTAACAGGTAATGCAATGCGCCATTGATTGATGGAGTGGGCGGTTTTGAGCTATCCAGCATTTCTTCCAAGGCGGCTTGTTTTTCGAGGTTATCAACAAGGCTGTTGGTGGCAATTTGTTCCTGGCTTTCAACAATTCTCAGCAAATGATTATTAAGATATCCGGGGGCGACCTTATCTTTGACTGCTGTCCAGATGGACATCAAATTTTTCCGCGCATGGCATCTAGGTATTCAAGTACATGATTCAGTCCCTGCACAGTCTGAACCTGTTCGGCTGGGGTGCCACCAGTGTGACGATTTTCGGTATGCATCCAGTGCTTCATATCGTCAGGTTTTCCACCAATCAAAACGTAAAGGCTGCGATAACAGCGGATAAATAGTAATGCTAGTTCTCCCGCCTTACTGGCAGGTGAAAGGCCGCGACCGAGCGTAGTACGATCTTTGCCAATAACATTGCCAACCTGAGCCTGAGTCATACCTAGTGCTTTGCCCGTGTTTAACAGAGCCTCAGAAAGAACTACTTTATTATCAGCGGGTTGAGCGTGTAAAAGTGCCATAAGCCAGCCTCTTTGATTGATTGTATATAATCACATTATAGGCTGGAATGATGTGTATGCAACAAGATAATGAAGGAAAGGCATTGTAAAATGCTCGAATTAGGCAGATTCTGTAGCGGTGATTGATCGAAAGGCGAGATTAATCTGGTTTTATCAACATGTAAACACACCCTCTGAGCGGTCAACTGCGGATTCTAGAGTAACTGAGAATGCCCTCTAGAGTGAGGTATCCACATAAATAATGAAACGGGACGCAATATGCTGCCAATGATCAAACTTCTTTTTCTGCCAGTCGGATTATTGGTGATGATCTTGTTATCACAATTCACTTATGCACATGGCATGTCCGAGGCCGATAAATTGGCCATTATTGATGGCGGAAACTTACGGTACATGTGGCTAGGCGCAACGCATATGTTGTCAGGCTATGATCATCTGGCATTTGTTTTCGGCATCATTTTTTTCCTGACCAGTTTTCGTGACATCGTTAAATACGTTACCGCGTTTACCCTGGGTCATAGCGTGACACTGATATTTGCTACTTTTAATGGTGTTCAGCTTAATTATTTTCTTATTGATGCAGTGATTGGCTTGAGTGTCGCTTATATTGCTTTTGCCAATATTGATGGTTTTCGAAAATACCTCAACATTAACCCACCCAACATGATGTTGATGATTATTGGTTTAGGGTTGATTCATGGCTTTGGTTTATCGACACGCCTGCAAGAATTGCCGTTGAATGAAGACGCTCTGTTGCTTAATATTATTTCGTTTAATCTTGGTATTGAATTGGGGCAAATTAGTGCTCTGGCATTGATGTTGTTGCTTATCGCCGCCTGGCGAAAAAGTCATGCTTTTCAAACTTTCAGTTTAGTGGCGAACTATGGTTTGATCCTGACAGGAGCTTATTTGTTTCTTATGCAAATGCATGGTTATGAACATGCAAGCTATCCTGAAGAATTTATTGTTAGCATGGAAAGCACCCAAAAAGCGGAAAATGAAACACTCGTAGCGAAAAAAAGCAGTGAAGCAGAGCAAGTTATACCTCAATGGCGGGATACTATTATTATCGATATTCCCGCGCGCGACAGTAAAGAATATAAATTCCAGCTTGCCGAAGGTGCGATACTTGAATATGCATGGCAGACTGACGGCCCTGAACTATTTTTTGATTTTCATGGCGATCCCGCAGGGGATACAACCGGTTATTACAAAACATTTAAAAAGAATACGAAAAGTCAGGACAGTGGTTCTTTAGTGACGTCATTCGTAGGTACACATGGTTGGTACTGGAAAAATAACAGCACATTTCCCGTTGTTATAACCCTTCAAGTCAAGGGTGATTATCAACGGCTGGATTTAATGGAACATCAGAATTAACACATGTGCCATACAATGCTATCGGGTTGGTGTTTTTGCGACATTTTGCATTAATTAATAGGCATGACTTGCAGGGTTTAGGTTGATTTTGGGGCTGTTGACAAACTATCGATAATAGTTAAAAATAGTAAGCTATTGAATTGTATGTGATTATTTGTTTTGGAGAGGTGCCAGAGTTGGTCGAATGGGCTTGATTCGAAATCAAGTGAGCCCGTAAGGGCTCCGAGGGTTCGAATCCCTCCCTCTCCGCCATATAAATCGGTAAGCTGCTGATAAATAAGGATAAGTTATTTTGATGCAGCTTTTACCCATACCTATCCAATAATCGAAAATCTCACGCCGGTTTTATTCAAACAACTATTACTATCAGTAATTGTCGTTGTCACTGCTGAGAGTGTTTTAATCGCTAAGAAATTCCTTGATGTAGCCACATGAATTATCCTTATCAGCGGTGTCTGAATGAAGTGGCTCCCTACAGCTGGACAACCTGAGGCGAAGTTAAGCTCTAATATGGATTGTCAAACAAGCTCAGGCAGCTTGTGAAATAGTTTGATATTGATAGTAAACCTCATCTGGGGTTAAGTTATCAAGACCTTGATGAAATCGTTCTTGATTGTACCACTCAAACCAATGGATTAAACTTTGTTTCACCTCCTTTAAACTGTTGAACGCTCGGGTGTATAGGTGCTCATGCTTCACGGTTCGCCAGAGCCGTTCAACGAAAATATTATCGCGATAACACCCCTTGCCATCCATGCTGATCTGTATGTGATGGGTTTTTAGTACGTCGGTAAAGACCTCACTGGTAAACTGGGCACCCTGGTCAGTATTGAATATCTGCGGGCAACCATAGTCCTGTATCGCCGCTTCCAATGCCTGAACACAGAAGTCAGCCTTCATCGCATTGGATAGACGCCAATTCAGTACCTTGCGGGAATGCCAGTCCATGGTAACCACCAAGTATGCAAAGTCTTTTTCCATCGGGACATACGTGATGTCCGATGCCCAGACCTGATTGGGCTTAACGGCTATAAATTGCAGTCCGGTGCATCGCCCTACTCAAGAGTCACTTTGGCTATCATTTTTGCATCAGCTTCCAGTTGTTTAGCCTTTTTATGCATCAGGTTTGAAATTTCCTGAAGCGTTGTTCGTTCGTCAGCAGTGTAGACGGGTAGGGCTAGCAATTTAGTCAGCTGTATTCTCAGCACTTTGATCATTCTGTTCATTTCTCGCACTAGTAGCCTGCGTTCTACACCGCAACGCTCAGCAAAGTCAGCCCAATCGAAAGCACGGATTTTGGTAATGTCGAACTCATCACCAATAGCCATGGCAAATTCATGTTCAATATCAGGGTAGATGCAGACTGAAACGAGATCATAAGCGGGGGCGAGACGTAGTCCGCCGGGTTCGATTAGGAATGAGAGATTTTTGCCATGGGCATCACTGTTGCCAATTAGATATTGCAGGATTGTCCAGCGTATTAGTGTCATTCTGGTTGCTGCTTCAAACTGAGTAAGTGGTGCGATAGAAAATAACTTTTCGAAACTGACACCATCACGAATATTGGCGACATCACGTCCACTACCAAAATTGCGCTCATATTTATGGTTAACGCTTAGGTTGAGTACTTGGCAACTATCCACCACATGTAAACGCTCTACATGTGAGCGGTGTTTGATGCGATCAAAACGCTTAATCATCAATACGGGTTCTGGTACGCGCAGGATAGTTACCTCGGCAGAGGGCACTCCTAAGGCAGAGGACAGCTTTAAACAGAAGTGCTCGTTGGCCACCAGTTTGGAAAGATTAGGATTCATTGGCTCAGGTTTGAGGATATGTGTAGAAGCCAGTACGCCTTCCACTAGGGAGAGCTTTCCCTTGTCATCCACATAGACTGATAACTTATCTTGATAACCGGCAATGGACATGCGTACACGGCCATCCCAGACATTAAAGGGCCGGCCGGCTCGGCCTTGGATGCGTTCTGAGAGTTCTTCAAAAGTGACTTCACGCATCACAGGATTAACCTGTGCTGGCGTAGAGCCTTCGGGGAGTAGTGCGAGTGCCCCTGTGCTCTCCTGACCTAGCCAGCGTAGCAGGCCAAACAGATTGCCTTTCGAAACCGCATGGGCTGAGGCGGCATCTTCAAGTGCTTTGCCTTCAGGCAGCAGGTTCTCAAAGAAGCGGCGTACATTCACGGAGTGCAGCTCATCCGTTTGCTTATCGGGGCGTTGGAAGGGTAGCGCGGGAGAGACGGGGTAGGCCCCCGTTCGCGCAATCCAGGCCTGGTCATATGTAAAAGAGAACCGCCCCGTATCGTCGTGATAGCTTAGGGTGCCAATTTGTCGTTTGCCTATCCAGGCCGAGAGGCTGTGAGTATTCATGATGATTGACGCTTAATCGTTGCGATCACCCGTGGCTGCTCTGATTTTGGTATTACCAGCAGGCTAAGTCCCAGCTGTTGGGCAATCCCTAAAGCTTTATCTAGCCCCACAGAGCGGTTGCCATTTTCTAGGTCTGAGAGCAGTTGAACTGACACACCGCACAGGGCGGCGGCATCATCAATGCGCAGTTGTTGTTGGGTGCGCAGACTTCGTACAAATGCGCCAAAGGCCTCCACTGAATCCACAATAGGGGACTCAGGGAAGGGGTGCTGCCTGATTTTTCCAGCCATAACATATTCTCCAATATGAGAAATTATAGTTGATTGCTGGCTGATAAATCAATCATTTGTTAAAAACAAGAAATAATAAGGCGTGTTGGGTGACATGCTATTAATTGATTAAATACAAGAAATAATGAGAGTTGGTAGAAGGATTTTATCGATCAAACTGATTTATTACTCTCGGTCGTTAGTAAAAACTATGCACTTTAGTGCAAGGCTTTAGCATATAGAAAGCATCGCGGAGCGATATGTTGCACTTCTCTAGGTAAGGACTTTCAATGGTTTCGAGAATAACTTATGGACTTTCAGTCCATAGTCGTTGAGTTCAGTATTAGGATTTGGGATGAGTCTGGCTGATTTCGAACGATTATATAAAACAATTGTTTATATTTTAACTTGTTGATTTTAAATTGGATTTTTTTCGAGTTAAGTGCCTATGGGGAAGGGCCCTGTCCGACGAACAGGGAGAACGTTCGATCAAGTCGGAATTGATGCAGATGAAGGCATCCATGCCAAATTTGGTTTCTTATGACTCGCAGCAGTAGTTATTCCCCTTGAATATTAAATTACGACGTTTTTCCAATGTTACCTCATCTATATCCGTGGCGATTGGGATTTAGGTGCCACTGCACGCCCTCTTTATCTCATGGTCGTGTTGAAATTCCTCGCAATAGAACGACTATTACGCCTCACCATGCCTTGCCAGCACAAAAAATACCCCAGAATCACGCTCATGCAGCTCATGGTTAACACCCCCTAATATCCTACGGGTATATAATCAGTTGTTCTTATTAGTCCCTAGGCATCGTGCCGCATTCTGCTTGGCCGTGGCCGAGCAGCTCATGCGTTCATTTGAGGTGTTTTCCTGTAATTGTCCGCATGCTTCGTAAGCACGAAGCAATGCCCAGTTGCATTCAAGTTGCCGGGATAGTGTTTCTAATCGTATGTTTTGTTGCTGACGTTGTTTGGCGGTGTTGTCCAATTCCTGCAATATTGATTGGAGTTGTTGTTCGCTTTTTTTTTCTGTGATGTCTGTTGTGTCGGCTTGGCTGGGCATCGTTGAAAAACAGAAAAGGACAAGTAATGCGGCGGAATATGTTTGTGGCGTGTGTTGCATAATATAAAACCATCGATGAATTTGGAGCTGGGCTGAGTAGAACGTAGAATAGCAGATCCGCTATTTTTTCAGGGGAATAGGGTTCTCATTATAATAAAAATTATATTAAATCAATAGGCTACCTGTTTTTCGCTTTGATAATATTTGAAATGTTGCTGCATTGCATGTATCAAGTACGTGTATGAATATGCCGATGCCAACTGTGACATGTATTGTGAGCGGGCTTTGTTAGAGGTCAGCGATCAAGCAGGATCAACGAAGGAATTGTCCGGATAACATGAAACCTCTGCGTGTTTTATTAATTGAAGATTCCGAAGACGATGCGGCGCTGACATTGCGCCAGCTCAAGAAAGGTGGTTACACGCCTTCTTTTAAAAGGGTAGATACCCCGGAAACCATGCGCGCAGCGTTGGAGGTGCGCGAATGGGATATTGTTCTTTCTGATTATAATATGCCGGAATTCAGTGGCCCTGCGGCGTTGGTTTTGTTGCGCTCAACCGGTATTGATCTCCCATTTATCGTTATCTCCGGTGCAATGGGTGAAGAATCTGCGGTCTCGTTGATGAAGGCCGGCGCGCATGATTACATCATGAAGGATAATTTGGCGCGGTTGATCCCCGCCATCGAACGCGAGCTGCGTGAAGCCGAAGTGCGTCGCGCGCGTCAACGGGCGGAAGCAGATTTACATTTGTCCGCCAAGGTTTTCGAATCCAGTGTGGAAGGGCTGATGATCACTGACCGGGAAGCATATATTTTACGTGTGAATAAGGCATTTACTGAAATTACCGGTTATTCGGAAGCAGAAATTATTGGGCAGCGACCGAGCATTTTACAATCAGGAAGGCATGACAAGGATTTTTATTGCGGCATGTGGCAATCCATTAACGATAGTGGTTACTGGCAGGGTGAAATATGGAATCGGCGAAAAAATGGTGAGGTATTTCCAGAATGGCTAACTATTAGTACAGTGACTGATGCGACAGGGCAAATAACACACTTGATTGGTGGCTTTACCGATATGAGCCAGCAAAAACAAGCGGAAGATCGTATTCAGTACCTGATGTATTACGATGCATTAACGGACTTGCCCAACCGGGTTCTCTTTCGGGAACGATACAAGCAGGCCATGTCGCGTGCGTGGCACAGTGGTAAGCGGGTGGCTTATTTACATTTTGATATTGACCGGTTTGTGAATATTAATGACACCCTGGGGCATCAAGTAGGAGACCAGTTGCTGAAACAGGTTGGGCAACGCTTGGCTGGTTGTGTGCGCCAACAAGACTTGGTTGCACGCTTTGTGGGGGATGAATTTGGTATAGGAATGACAGATATTGATCATAATGATTCATTGGATAGTTTGTTGCAAACCGTGATTGGTGCATTTACAGAGCCTTTTTACACACAAAACAGAGAGATTTTTTTAGTACCTAGTATTGGCGCGTCGTTTTTCCCGGATGATTCGATGGAGTTTGATGAGCTTGCACGTTTTGCTGACACGGCGCTGCATGTTGCCAAACGTGATGGTGGTGCCAATTATCATCTCTATCAAAAATCCATGAATGCGGATGCTGATGACCGGCTATCAATGGAAAGCGCATTGCGCCGGGCGTTGGAGCGTGAGGAATTTCAGCTTTATTATCAGCCGCAGTTATCATTGAAAACAAGTACGGTCATTGGTGTCGAGGCATTGCTGCGTTGGCAGCGTAATGATGAAGATTTGATGCTGCCAGGGAAATTTATACCTTTGCTGGAAGAAACCAGCCTGATTATTCCCGTGGGTGAATGGGTTTTTCGTCAGGCTTGCCGGGATCACCATGCCTGGGTTGAGGCGGGAAATAAACCCATGCCAATTGCGGTTAATCTGTCAGCACGCCAATTTCGTGATAAAGGCCTTGTCGATATGATTCGCCAAGTGCTTGCGGAGAGTAATGTTGCCGCAGAAATGATTGAGCTGGAAATTACTGAGAGCTGTGTAATGGAAGACCCTGAGGAAGCACTATTAACCTTGGAGGTCTTTCATGAAATGGGTATTCGTATTGCTATTGACGATTTTGGCACTGGCTATTCGTCGTTGAGTTATTTGAAACGTTTTCCGCTGGATGTATTGAAAATTGATCAATCTTTTGTCGCGGATATTCCCGCAGATGAGGATGATGCGGCCATTATCGATACCATCATCGCCATGGGTCACCGACTTAAACTTTCGGTAACGGCTGAAGGTGTGGAAACGGATGCGCAGGCTCATTTCTTGCGTGAGCATGGCTGTGACAGTGTGCAGGGCTATTTTTATGATCAGCCCATGTCTAGTGAAGATTTGATCCTTCGGATTTCTAAGGTATAGGTCGCAGAAGAAAATGAACTGGGGGTTATATACAAGAGTTATCGTTAGTCTTGGCTTTGTTTTATGCATCTCGATGCTACTGTTGGGTTATGTTTTGTTGCATGACGTTGCTGAAGCAGAAAAAATGGAAAATATCGCTCTAACACTTGGTGGCATATGGTTGTTGGTGATGATGACTATTCATTTAGTTTTACGTAGTACAATAAAGCCTTTATCTTTACTTACCAAACATATTACGACTACCTCATTTGAAGTGTCTCACCAAGAGATCAGTGCGGATTTACGTGCTAGAAAAGATGAGGTTGGTATCTTAGCTTGTGCATTTTATGCCATGTTATCGAATCTTCAGAAATCCTATTCTGATTTGGAAAAAAGAGAAGAACATTACCGGCGATTGGTGGAAACGGCGAATGTGATTCCTTGGGAGCTGGATTTAAATTCACGACGCATTACCTATGTGGGGCCGCAAGCAAAAGCCATGCTTGGTTATGAGATTGGCGATTGGTATAAAGAAAAATTCTGGTTGAACCATGTTTGTGAAGAAGATACGGATATGGCTGAAAAATTTTATCGTCATGTTGCCTCCGTTGATGAAAATTGTGAAATTGAATATCGAATACATCATGCTAACGGAAAAAAAGTGTGGGTGCGTGATTGCGTACATAAATCCACTTATGACCCGCGCTCCCCTATATTACAGGGATTGATGTTCGATGTTGATGAAAGAGCCAAGGCTCGCCAGGAGTTGCAACGTTATCGTGAGCATCTGGAAAATGTGGTCAGTGAGCGCACAGCTGAACTGTTAACAGTTAATCAGGAATTACAATCATTTGCACACTCCTTATCACAAGATTTACGTATGCCGCTGCGTGTGATTAATGGGTTTAGTGATGCCATGCTGGAAGATTATGGTGATATTGTCGGGGATGAAGGGCGAAGCTATTTAAAGAGAATTTGTGGTGGCACAAAAAAAATGGGAAAGATGATAGACGATATTTTGATTCTTTCTATGGTTTCACGCAAAGAGTTGTACCGGAAAAATATTGACCTTTCAGAGGTGGCCAATGGTGTGGTGAAAAACCTCAGAGAGGAATATACAGAACATCAGGTTGATTTTATTGTTGACAAGCAGTTGACGGCTTATGGTGATGCAGAATTGATGGAAATATTATTGCACCATCTGTTGGGCAATGCATGGAAATTTACACAAAAGGTGGGGTGCCCACATGTTGAGTTTACCAGTGAGTTGTCTGCTGGGAATATGGTTTACACAATAAAAGATAACGGCGCTGGTTTTGATATGCAATATGCTGAAAAATTATTTCTACCCTTCCGACAATTACATAACTCTGCAGAATTTGGAGGGGTAGGTGTTGGCTTGGCCGCAGTAAAACGTATCGTGTTGCGACATGGCGGGAAAGTCTGGGGAGAGGGAAAGGTGGGAGCTGGGGCTGTATTTTGCTTTACGCTGGGACAGTCTTCACCTGAACAGCTGAGTTCAGATAAAAGAATTCCACTGGATAACGATGCCGCAGCATGAACAAATTAGATTAAGTGTAAAAAATACAGCAATGAGATGTTATGGGCATAGCAAGGGAAATTGTTGTGTGCATATTCGTGGCACGCAGGTAATAAAAGTGGATTGGTTATAGAATTACAGTATGTTTCCGGAATACTGCGCGGCCTGGATACATCCAAACAAATAGTATTTCAATATAATAATTGTGGGTTTATCAACATATGATACGGGCTTTGCCATGTTATCCGTTAGTGCAAATAGCTGGAAAATAACCCAGTATCGACTAGATTATAGGGAGAACTTTTGCTTCTTGGGGTAGAACGCCAATAAAGCAAAAGACGAAAGGGGGAAATGGATGTCGGACAAAGTTATTCTATTGGTTGAAGACAACCCGGATGATGAAGCCTTGACTCTTCGGGCTTTGAAAAAAAATAATATTCTTAATGAGGTGGTTGTAGCGCATGATGGTGAGGAAGCGCTCGAATATTTGTTTGGCAGCGGAAAATATGAGGGGCGCGATACCAGTATCCAGCCCCAAGTGATTTTGCTGGACTTACAGTTGCCAAAAATCAATGGGCTTGAATTACTTCAACGTTTGAGAGCAGATAAACGCACAATGTTGCAGCCAGTGGTGGTTCTTACCACGTCCAGTGAAGAAATGGACAAGGTTGCAAGTTATGAAAATGGTGCCAATAGCTATATACGTAAGCCGGTGGATTTTAACCAGTTTATTGAAGCAGTGAAACAGCTTGGTTTGTATTGGCTGGTGTTGAATGAAGCGCCCGCAAAATGTAGGGAAAATTGAGCATGACGGTATCTCTGCGAGTTCTTCTTGTCGAAGATTCAGAAAATGATGCCATGTTGCTCAAAAGAGAGTTACTGCGCGCGGAATACGACCCCATTATATTGCGAGTTGATAATGGGGAGTCGATGCAGCACGCCTTGCAAAATCAAAATTGGGATATCGTTGTCACTGATCATAATATACCCGGATTCAGCTCTGAAGAAGCGATTGCTATTGCGATAGAAATTAAACCGGATATTCCCATTATTATTGTTTCTGGCAGTATTGGTGAAGACATCGCTGTGGCTGCAATGAAAATGGGCGCTCATGATTATATTATGAAGGATAATCTCAAACGTCTCGTCCCCGCCATTGAACGAGAGTTGCGCGAAGCGGAAATGCGGCGCTCTCATCGGCTTGCAGAAGCGACGATTCATCATCTTGCCTATCATGATCAGCTGACGGGCCTGGTTAATCGTAATGAATTTGATCGGCACCTCAATAATGCTCTGGATTCCGCAAAGTGCAATAATATTTCACATGTTTTGCTGTATTTGGATCTAGATCAATTTAAAGTGATCAATGATACCTGTGGACACCAAGCTGGAGATGAGTTACTCAGCCAATTGGCGTTGTTATTACGGGAAGAGGTTCGTGGTAATGATATTTTGGCGCGTCTGGGCGGTGATGAATTTGGTTTGCTGCTGGAAAATTGTCCGTTGGAAAAGGCAAAGGTGATTGCTGAAGATTTGCGAGAGTTGGTTAGCGATTTTCGTTTTGTCTGGCGTGATAAAAGTTTCAGCATTGGTGTCAGCATTGGTATGGCTAAAATTACCAAAGATGCGCAGGGTGCCGATGAAGTTTTGGGTGCTGCTGATATAGCTTGTTATGCTGCCAAGGATATGGGACGTGATCGAGTGCATGTATATAAGGATGATGATTCCGAGTTGCTACGACGGCAAACTGAAATGCAATGGGTTTCCCGTATAAAAGATGCACTGGGAGAGGGCCGGTTTATATTGTATCAGCAGAAGATGCGCTCGCTCAGTCGCCTTGAGGGCACGATTCAATATGCGGAGTTTTTGGTGCGCATGTTAGATGAGCATAATAATATTATTATGCCTGGCGCTTTTATTCCTGCCGCAGAGCGCTACGGTATTATGCCGTTGTTGGATCGTTGGGTGGTGCGCTCCAGTATCGCCCATTTGGCAAATAACCTGTCAGCAGAGGGTAAAAAGAACAGCGTATTTTTTATTAATCTTTCAGGTAGCTCGCTCAGTGATAGTGACTTTTCCGCCTATATTCGACAGCAAATCACATACTACAATGTTCCGCCAGAATTACTGTGTTTTGAAATTACCGAAACGGCAGCTATATCAAATTTAAGTGAGGCCGTTAAATTTATTAATGAAATACGCAGCTTTGGCTGCCAGTTTGCATTGGATGACTTTGGTTCTGGCTTGAGTTCTTTTTCCTACCTTAAAACGTTGCCGGTAGATTATCTAAAAATAGATGGTTCATTTGTGCGTGACATTGAAGTGGATCCAATGAATTTCGCGATTGTGCAGGCGATTAATGAAATTGGTCACGTTGCTGGCTTGCGTACTATTGCGGAGTTTGTTGAAAATGAAAAAACGCTAGATAATTTGCGTGAGATTGGTGTTGATTTTGTACAAGGGTATTGTATAGCGCGCCCACAGGCCGTGTGTGAAAAAATGCCTGTTTAGCCCTGGAAGGCAATTGGATAAATTGATGCAGTGGAATGCCCCTTTGTTGTAAAAAGTGACCTGACGTAATAGATTGACGGCAATACCATTTACGTCAGTTGCGATTTCTCTAGTTTCTTTTCTAGTATTTTTCCATCACTGGTGTGTTGTCTGTTTTGCAATAAGTAACAGCCATATTCTAATTTTAATGAGAGTAGGGGACTGTACGTTACCGCACAAAAATTTATCTGATTACACACAACTCTCAGCCATTCTGATAAAAATTAATGAAAAGGCATTCAATGGGCTATAAACAACAATAGGCAGTAACATTTTCACACATGACTATTTAAGCGGAAATCCACTGCAACAAACCCTATCACT
>Ga0256839_1000529_pt1 | contig 49281 bp, 45 predicted proteins | sample 354166metaG_FD_185968 | JGI IMG/M metagenome (GOLD analysis project Ga0256839, IMG submission 185968) | Hydrothermal vent microbial communities from Mid Atlantic Ridge, Atlantic Ocean - 354-166 | ecosystem: Environmental > Aquatic > Marine > Hydrothermal vents | place: Atlantic Ocean: Mid... | reverse complement strand
GGGTTTACATGTAGAACATGGATATACAGCGTTCCGGAGGATTAGGCTTGGAAAGGAGTTTGAGGTCTTAAACCCGTTGAAGACGGTATAAATATAGTAGTAGCGGGGGAATGCTATACCCTATAGTCTCCCCCAAACCTCCTCCTACGCCTTACACCTCCATCGTCAAACTTCATTTTAGAGAGGTTGTTCGAGACATCTACATCTCCAATCTCTACATCACTGGCTAGGAGCTCACCATATCTCCCAATAGTCAGCCTCATGCTGCCTCTGTATAGGGTTACATACCCATTCTTCAAAGTATATGTCTTCCCCACCTCCAACATTGGGATCTCGGCATTCCACAGGGTAAACTTGATTACCCCAGTCTCGTCACCTACGAGAGCCTCAGCAACCCTGTTTCCAGAAGACGTGCTTCGCACCTCCCCCATCTCCAAAACCTTGAAGATGAGGTTGTCAACCTGACTCCTAGGTGTCAACTCAGATATCTTCATAAAAGCCTACCTTACCCGAGTTAGAGTCATCCATAGGATTTAAATTATAGGTATATATCTATTCCTGTAGACGTGTATGTATACTGAGAGATATATTGGGCGGCAGCCTATATATAATACATTTAGATATGGCTAGATTTCTACATGGACACGTCTTGAGGGAGGCCCACCTAAACATATCAAGCCTGGAGAGGAGTATGGAGCTATATAGTTTAATTCTGAATATGGAGGGTGTATCAAAGGGTAATACCTTAGAATACGAGCTTGTGGGAAGTAGACTTACTCTGGTGGAGACCTCGGGAGCCAGGCACAAGCCGTTTAATGCACCCGGACTATACCATATAGCCTTCACAGTCGACTCTATAAACGGCTTGGCAGAGGTGTTGAGAAGGCTGTATAAGAACGGCATATATATAACTGGAACGGCAGACCATGGATATACATATGCAATATACTTATCTGACCCAGATGGAAACGGTATAGAGGTATATTGGGATAAACCCTGGTATAGAGGTGCCTTGAAAACCTCCCCCCTCGACATACGAGAGATACTCCGATTCGATGGAGATAACGGCTATAGAGTATCCCTTGGACATATACATCTTAAGGTCGGTGATCTTAGGTCTGCGGAAGAATTCTATGTTAACAGGCTGGGCATGAAGGTGACGACTAGAGAGTATGTAGGAGCATTATTTATGTCCTACACAGACTACCACCACCACGTGGCGGTGAACACATGGTTGACAAAGGGGGGAGGGAGATGGGCATCCCCCGGAGAATATATAGGGCTTGTGCGATACACCCTCCAACCCCCAGACCAGAGGGTTATGGAGGGTATATATAGGGATCCAGCTGGGGTGGAGGTGGAGGTGGTGCACAGCTGGTAGAGCCACCCCCATATATACATTAGGGTGTAGAATCCAATCCATAGCTTAGCTCTAAACATATACGGTGTCTATATGCATGGGATAAGCGGTGCACAAGACACCCTGATACAAAGGATAGTGGGGTGTAGGAGATGTGAGAGACTAGTTAGATATAGGGAGTGGGTATCCCAGGTGAAGACAAGGAGATTCAAGGAGTGGATATACTGGGGTAGGCCGGTCCCCGGATTCGGGGATCTCGATGCCAGGCTCATGATAGTGGGCCTAGCACCGGCCGCTCACGGGGCAAATAGAACAGGTAGGATGTTTACAGGAGACTCGTCTGGAGACTGGCTCTTCAAAGCCCTATATAAAATAGGTCTCTCGAACAAGCCCGACTCAATATCCAGGGACGACGGCATGGAGGTTAGAGATGTATATATAACGTCAATAGTCAAGTGTCCACCCCCTGAGAACAAGCCTAATAGAGGGGAGATACTAAGCTGTAGAGAATATCTGAAGGAGGAGATTAGAACACTGTCTAGACTAAAAATCATATTATGCCTTGGGCGTCTCAGCTGGGTGAATACGGTAGAGACCCTGTATGAGCTCGACATGATCCCAGTCAAGCGACTCGGGTTTAGACACGGGTCACTATATAGACTCGACAACCTAACCCTCATAGCATCATACCATCCGAGTAGAAGGAATACGCAGACAGGGAGGCTTACATGGAATATGTGGATGGAAGTATTCCAGATGGTTGAGAGGCTGTTGGCAGAGTCAAACCGTAGAGACACATAGCTGGTCGACTGCTACTGTGTAAAGGACCCTTTATCTATCTATTAAATGGGAAATATGTTTTTAATGTCATATGACGCAGTGGTTATGGGGTTGGGATCGAGTGGCTCAAGCGTCTTATACCACCTGGTAAGGAAAGGTTTTGGAAAAGTCTTGGGGATAGATGCTAGATGCCCGGGATGTGGCCAGACGAGTAGGAGTAGCGCGATTGTAAGGCTCCATTATACCAACCCTGTCACGAGAGACATGGCCATATATTCATGGAGGTTCTGGATGAGGTTCAGAGAGGAGACTGGCTATGAGCGAGAGGTGTACCACGTGACAGGAGTAGGCTTCGCAGGATCTGGAGGCGACACCAAGTATGTGGAGGAGGTGGTTAGGTCGCTTAGGAGTAGGGGGATAGACGCCGAGATAATCCCCCCTGACAAGTTCAAGTTAGAATACTTCCCCGAGATAAACGTCGATGACATTGATGTAGTGGCTTGGGAGCCTCTAAGCGGATATTGCGACGCATACGACTCTGTACAGGGATTCATAAAGTATGCGGTGACGGGGGGAGCGGAGGTAAGGTATCCAGAGGAGATCATACGTCTAGAGGCGGAGGGAGACACCATACTAAAAATAGTTACTAATAAAGGGGTGTATAAGGCAGACTACTTCATCAACACCCTAGGAGTATGGACGAATAAAGTGTTGAGAACCATCGGTGTAACACTCCCTATCCAACCAGCTAGGGAGGACGTGCTATATATAAGTATGGATAACCCACCAGGATTCGGATGGGGAGATCTGAACCTAGGCTTCTATGGCAGGCCAGATACAGGCTCGAGATACTTAATCGGCGGGTTGGAGCCAGATTATAAGGTCGAGGCTTCTAATGTAGAACCTGGAGAGTATTCCACACCACCTCTAGAGATACTGAGGAGCCGTCTAGAAAGGGCATCCATAAGATTTCCTTCGATGGCATCCGCAGCCCCAATAAGCATGATATATGGATACTATGATGTAACTCCGGATCACCAGCCCATCATATCCATAGATCCAAGGTATAAGAATCTGATACATCTAGTGGGTTTGAGTGGACACGGCTTTAAACTAGCCCCTGCCTTTGGAGACACGGTCACAGACATTATATTATATGGTGAGAGTAGGAGGTTCCCACTAGAGCAGTTTAGAGCCACCCGGTTCAGAGAGGGTGTTGACGCCAGTGGTAGATATAAATATGGGATATTGGGTTAGGAGGGAAAGCTATCTAGAGACGATGTGGAATGCGGCAAAGAGTACAACCGCGCCTAAGAACTCGAATACATAGAGTGTCTTAACCTCACCCATCCTGATGAAAAACCCGCCTATCATAACAATTTAGGCAGCAAGAGGCATAAGCAGCTTATCCACACTCCTATCACCCTTGAAAAACTTGTATGTGGGATAGCCTAGGAGTATCAAGCCGGAGGGGATGGTGAGAGGAGGCGAGAAGATCCTGACAGACCTATCCATGGCCAGACCCCCTACATATGGGGTATCCATAATAAGGTCTAGGTCTATGGGTGAGGTGGAACAAAGTATAACAAGTGGTATGGATAAAGCTGTTATATAGAGTCCATATACCTTACCAAACCTTCTAAACCCTCCTTGATATAGTGTGAGGACTGCCAGGGCGAGGAGAGCTGGCTGTATGGGAGGGGTGGCATAATAAAGCCTATACAGTAGTGGAGGCCAAAACCCCATTAGAGACGATATAGACTGTAGGAAGGCTCTTAAGGCGAATAAAGCCATGCTGGAGAAGCCTACCAGGTATCCATAGCCCCTCCTTCTTGAGATAAGCCCTGAGAAGTAGTATGGCCGATCCAAGGGCGAACAAAGTACTTCCAAGGAGGAAATATCATAATACACTTAATAATCGCTACAACAAAAAAATACTTCAAATCATTAGTAGCTAACACCATCATCTTGAGACGCGTATATCTGTGACTCAAAAAAAGGGATGTACTCTAGATTAATGATCTAGAGCCATCCGTAAAGGGATATTCCTCCAAACCTGATGTATACAAGCCCAGTGTTGTAGTTGACAAATATGTATCCTTTATACCACATACCATCGTAGAAGACTGATATATCCAGAAGCAACAAGTTCCCAGCTGGTGAGATCCTATCAACCCTAATTACGTAAGTATTCATCCATCCACCGACAAGTGGGGAGCCCACCCTAAGTATACCTTCATCACCCTCTATATCAAGATACCCATATCCAAGGTCACCCGCTACATTTAACTTCAGTACGAAGAGCTGTATCAAGAGCGTTATATTTCCATACCATGAGGGCATAGTCAGCATATCCTCGAAGGCAAGATAAGACGTTATATTTGCCCTCCCCTTGTAAACAGCGTTAAATACGAGGTCTGCAATAAACGGGTTTAATGGGTCGAAGAAGTAGGCTACTGTGAAGGTGGCTGCACCCCCTACTCCAGCTGTGGTCGAGCCTATCGGTACTCCACCAGACAACAGGGTTATGACTGTCCCGGGAAGAGGAACCTGTTTAGTAGAGTTTACGTAGAACTGTATAGTCCAGATGCTCTGCACAACATCCCCAGGATCCCTCCAAGAGTCTATCTCGTTATACACGCTCTCATAAAGAAGCAAGTTCGTCTCACCACCCGTTATATCAAAGACTCCAACATTTGAATAGTTGATGTAGCCATTCAACTCTGAGGATACCCCAGCATATATATTCATCTCAGAAGTCGATACAGACTGTAGAGCTGTGTAGGATACCTCCATATCCATCAACGAGGTATATAGAGATATGTCGATTGGAGAGGAATATGCACGGAGGAGAGACCTATATATACCTGTAAACAACATACTGTCATAGAATATATAGAATAGTCCGTCGTCATCATCCGCATTTCCATATACCTCGAGTAGGTTAACCAATAGATCCACAGTATCTCCAAATATGGATAGGAACTCTTCATCATCAGAATCTAGATAGGATCTCTCAACCCATAGTGATGCGTCTGAATCAGATAAGTATAGATCTATGGTTTCCTCATGGGTATCCATAAACACGTTGGAGAGTATGAGCCCTGCAACCGACCTAATTATACTCACGTCTATCCCCTCATCATCAGTGAATATGATGCTGTCATTTACCTCTGTAGACATGAAGGTGTCTTCAAACCTGGCGTCGAAGAAGTCGTTGGAGGTGGAGTTTACACCTACCACAGATGCCGTGAATAGGGAGGACTCATTCGTGAATATATCGAATATATCGCTGTCTGCAAATAACTCGGAGAATAGTAAATCGACATTTGCCTCAGCCCTTGTAACGGTGAGGTCCACCAAGTCACTATCCGCTGCATATAACATGCTGTCAAAGACGAATATATTGGCTATGGAGTTGTCTAAAATCGTCGATAGTATAACCTCAGACAGTCCATTATACGCCATTGGTTCCCATGTGGAGACGTTATATAGGTCTAGGTTTAACTCGGAATCCTGCTCCACCCACGAAAATATCCCGATTGGGAAACCGGAGACTAGATATGACCCTATAAAGCTATCTTCGAAGTATCCATCTACTCGAGATCCCATATCAACAGTTGCGTTCACCACGGACCCAGTCCACAACACATCATTAACACCAACTAGAGTGGCTTGTGAGTTAAAGACGTCAAGGTCAAACGTCGAGCCTGCGGTGACCAACAACAATATTACATCTGAATAGATTGATTCTAAGGCTGTATAGTTAATACTGAGGTCAGTTATGGATGACCCGTCTAGAGACATCTCCACGACGTTGGTATCGCCGTATAAACTGCTGTAGGATATAAGTACATCTCCAAATACACTGTTAAATGCATCTATAGCTAGGACCTTGTCACTGGACAATACAAAGACGTTATCAAACATAATAGAGAATAGGGGGTCTGAGAATCCATCGAATGTACCGTTAACTACAGAGCCATTGTTACCAAGTAGATACAGGCTTGAGTCTTTAATATTTATGTCAGAGTCCACAAGGTCGACCAAGTTGATCACTGTGTTTGACGTGTTTAATGGGTCTAGAAATACCGAGTTATCTATTATCAAGCCGCCAGAATCAACGTATAGGAGTGTAGAGGGTAAGCTCGACTTGAACTCTCCCTTAACAGTTGATGACTGGTTCACCACTAAAGTGGAAGACATCACACTAATGTAGAATCTAGAGTTTGAAGGTGTAGACGAGTTGACAACCAGATTCAACTCTGTAAAGACTGTGTCTGCCAAAATACCTAGTGCATAGTTAGTGTCGTCAGAGTCAGTCACAGCCCATGTATTCACCCATGACGAGAATCTCCCCGTTATAGTTACAGACTTCGTTATATCAAGCTGGATCGTAGGCTCAGGGAGATCGTCGCAGATGACGAGTAGATCTCCGTTACCCACCATCGCACTAGCTAGAGCCGCTGCAACAGTATTGAAGTCAGTAGGTGTAGACCCATCTTTACATACGATATTGGGGCCTATATACCATGTAGCACCCTTGACATAGGTTGGAGGAACTGCGATAAGCATCATTAGAGATGCCAGTACCAGAGCGATTAAAATACGATTCATACCTATTAAAAGAACCCCGTCTATATATAAATAACATAAAAATTCTTATGTGCATTCTAAAAAATTTTTATAAAAATTTAAATATACACTGCAAAATAATAGTATAGCTCCCATAAGTGTATAACTCGATAACATGATACATTGGGATTCTACGGAAGATATCGTTCTGCCTTCAAGTTATGAGAAAAAGGATGGTTTGGGGGATGTGTCTACTGTGAGACTCTTATCTGTGCCTGCATACCCCTATCCATGTGTGTGTCTGGAGCCGATCCCCTCAGCACTAGGCATACCATGTAGTACGTACCAGGCTCATCTATGGAGACTATCAACTCTCCAGACTCTCCAGGCCCAAGCCTCAAGACATCAACGAATATCCCGTCTGCCTCCCACTGCTCCTCCAATTCGTGGTGTACACCCTCCAGAGCCTCTATAGCCTCCTCCACACTCATGCCCTGCTCCATGAATCCGTTGAACATCTCCTTCACATCTGATAAAACCCTATCGGGATCCTTGACAATCATTATCTCATGCTCCACACCACCTATGTTTCTGGTTTTGAAGGTGTATGTCTCTCCCGCTTTCAGTTCGATTGGAAACTGTCCATCGGCCAATCTATATCCAAACTCGAACATCTCAACTTCTATCACTTTTCCAGCCGTCATCGAAGGCATTATAAACGTAAATACTGCAATACCTGCTACACCTATTATCCCAATGGCAGCTAGTATCCTGCTATCCATATACATCACCTCCGGGAGAAGTTTTAGGTTTTCGTCTATATAAGGGTTATTCAAAAATCTAATTTCTGGAGATTCGAAACTCTGGTTTCGTAGTTATACCACTCTCTCAACTATCGAGTCTGTATAATAGTCGAAGAATCTTATGAATCCCCTATTTCTAAAGAATATGGTGCCTATCATGAGGTCGAATGGGAGGAGAAATATTTTCCCCGCGTTCCTTATCCCAGACTCTATTATACCAAGTTTCAAACCCCCCTTCTTAATCACTCGGATCCCTAGGAGATATTTACCTGGTGTCTGACCCTTATAAGCCTCTAGGAGGGTGAGGAATATGTATACCGCATAGAATATGTGGGCATATATACCAGCCACCCTAGAAATTAGGTTACCGACAGTCTCTGTATGGTCTAGGTGGAATATCCACGGATGTAGCTCTAGAACAGCTGGTAGGTGTGAAGCTACATCTATAAGTATGCTCCACATCACCGGGTCGAATAGTAGGCCTGTGAAGGTTAGGAATATCAGGCCATCTATAGTGAAAGCCAGGACCCTCCTAAGAATTATATCCATATCCAATCTATACTCTCTCTCGAATTGTCTATCCTCAACCTCGGTGATCAACTTATACAGTTGTTTACCCCTACTTGTCAAGATATATGTGCCTCTATCCGTCTTCTCCAACACGCCTGACATCTTCCTCAGGTGGAAGTTTAGGAGTCCGTCACTCACCCCGAGAGTGTTTAGAATCTCTGTGTAGCTAACCTCTATCCTCTCATAAACCAGCTTTATAATCCTCCTTCTAATGTCATGAGCAAGTATCTCGAATAAGTCGTTTATACTAGTCATCTGAAATATTTACTATCTCTCCGGCACAAATATTTTTGTAGGGGTTCTATGGAAATGCGTGGATACGGCCTCACTTGGTTAGTTTACGCATGAGTTTTACAAGTATAGATATCGATAATATTGTGGCTGCCATAATGATTCCTTGGAACTCAGGTATGATTACTGGGTGGCTAAAATCATTTGCTATACATTCAGCTAGTCTCAATTCAGATGTGGTTATGTGAAGAGGGTTTGGTGTTAAACCTGTCCATCCTAACGATGCATTTTTAACTATGAAGCTACTTTTCAGATTTCTATATCTTAAATCCTCCTCTCTATATACAGTTACGTTCTCCAGCTGTCCACATCCAGGGTTCCAAATCATATCTGATACGTTAGTCGATATCAACCCCACTACACCTGTCCACATAGTCAAATTCGTGTTGACTGCGAAACTCTTTGAATATCCGGATACATATCCATAGTCACGTATGTAGAACCCGTCTCCAAGGTCATCCTCCAACCCCCCTATAAGAATTCTCTCTAGATTTGTCTGTGTCCCTGACTCGTTGCTTACAAACCATTGTAGGACGAAGTCCCTTGTAGATACATTTGGATACACTATATATCTCCTCGCATACCCCCAGACATAGATCTTACCATCCTCACCAACCTCTATATCGCTCCAGAACGTGTTCGTATGTGAGTAGACACTTCTCAGAGACATGTTGTGATACAGTGATAGGAAGAGGCTAGAGACCATACCACCAGACACAAAAATAGCATCGTCATTGACTAGGATGTCACTTGGTTGGAGAGGGGATTGTGGATTTGTAATGTTTACAACAGTTAAGTCATCACCCGACAGTGGATCAACCATCCTAACCACGATACTATTCCCAGCCCTCTCAACCGTGTATATATAGTTTTGATATGCATATAGTGAGACTCCTATCTCTCCAGAGGTATATGCTTTGGAATATATGAAGCTCATGTTATCCGGATCGAACCTAAACAGCATTGTGTTGAAGGGTAGTGATGGGTTTACCCCCGTAAATGCCCTACCTATCCCATATAGATCTCCCCCTTGACCTATTATTAGCTCCCTGACTTCGTCCAGCTCACTCCCAGGAGAGGAGGCTGTGTATGATGCGTACAGCGTCCCATTCAAAGCATCCATGACTAATAGGAAGGATGTGGGTAGAGGCGTGTAGACCACTCCACCTACGAACAGCCTGTTATCAGGCTGGGAATACATACCCGCCCTCTTAGTCACGGCGTATGCTACACCATTCTGCTCCACTTTGATGCTCCAGTTAATCGTGCCGTCGGGATTTACCGCTGTTATGAGTGGAAACCCATTCCTCTCCCCAACCACGTAGACGAGCCCTGTCCCACCAAGCGATGGATGGGTGTCTGGAAACACGTCATAGTATTTAACTAACTCTGGTTCTTCATGAGAGGCTATAAAGTGGTTCGGGACTTGTGTCTCTACAAAGTAATAGGGGAGAAGTAGGAGTATCATCATGTAGGTTAGGATAGATTTTACGATGACTTTATTCAGTATAAACCCCTCCTGATATGGAATAACATTAGATCCTTATAAATCCACGAAAATAGAATTTCTAAATATCTATAGTTTTCAATTTTTCAGGAATGTATAAGGCATACAGGGGTTGATGCTATGTTTAGATTATTATCTGCGGTTCTGTTTTTGAGGGGTGGGCTGGAGGATTACCCTCCTATCCACCCCCTGAAATCAATGGGTCCAGAACTATATACGATTCCGTAAGCTGGGAATATGTATATTGTCGTGGGCTGCCAGTACCCCTCGTATTGGACAAGGGCCTCTATCCTAAGATAGGTTCCTAGGTTAATCTGCTCTACGATCCTCAGCGGATATATGTTGTATCCCTTAAACCTACCCTGCCGATATGTAAGTGGGTTTGGAAGGTTCTCCCCCGGCTTATAGCTGTAAAGCCCAACGTACATTCCCCCATCTCCGTAGATATATAGCATCGTCGTACCCATATCATGGCTGAAACCGTATACCAAGCCTGTGAATACTGGGAAATAGAGTATAACTTCCCCATACCAGTATGGGATAGTTAATGTATCATTGAAGTAAGGGACGTAACGTACATATGCAGAGTGTGACAGGTAATTCCCTAATACCTCGAGCGGGCCTATAAAGGTGTTCGAAGAGGAAAAGTTCTGGATTGGACCATATAGATAGTAGAATGTATCCATAAAGATCCCAGTTGCATCTGTATAGCCGTCGAGGATTTGGTAGCCCCTCCCATACATTACGTGTACGTTTGAGATACCATTGCTTGTTACCGAGCTCAGGGCCCTCGTCTTCAAGGTCCAGATCATGTTTATATATGTGGTTTTATCAGATACGTAGTTAGCCGTCTCGTCAACCACTACCTCTAAAAAGGATATACCTAATCCAGAGGGGGAAGATAGATAAGCATTCCATATAATGCTGTATGCAACCAGGATATCCTCGATCGAGTCAAGCACGTCTATTCTATAGGATGGGGGGAGGCTGGAAATGCTTCCTATAATAGTCTGTAGAGACGGATTAACCGGTTTTTGTAGACCCTTGGCCAGCGTAATGTTAAGCCCTATTGATGATCGATTCTCGATAAAGACCTTTTTCAAGGTTATGTCGGTCTCCTCAAGTATGAACCCCTCAAATAAAACTCCTATAGCATAGCCAGTTATATTCATACCGTCAATGAATATATTCAGGGGATTTAGGTATGGATCGCCAACCTCCCTATATTCAAACCCGACGCCCACCAAGCCGCTTTGACGTATATGGATAACCACGTTCTCCAATATAGCCTCGAAGCTCCCCTCTGATAAACCAGGACCAAAACCACCTATCGAGAAACCTTCTTTCTCAAATTTAAACCCTGGTAAGATACTTATCCCTTTGAACTGGTCTATCTCTGGATAGATGTTTACGACTAAATTGTTGATATATAGGGTGTTATTCCCCTCCCTATCTGCAAGGAGGAGTCTTAAGCCGCTAAGCATGTTCACGACAGTTGTGTTTACAATATTGATAGATGTGCCCTCGTCTATTATTCCCCATATACCATAGTTTAGAGGGTCATATTTAGGTGTCGCATCGTCATAGTCTATGTAGGTGTTGGACACAGTAATATTTAGCGTCTTGACCACGTCATCTATGAATGAATTCTGGTAGATTCTTATTGCGCTCTCAGCCTTTATCGACACATTGTCTATTAGGATAATGTTCTCCACAGGCTTAACGACGCTATATTCCCACCCTACGGTGACTATTGAGAAGCCTATATCTGCATTAACATACCCATCTACAACCGAGGTTATATATGACCCTGAATCTACGCCTTTAGAGGGTACCTTGCATATCTGAAAAAGTGTCTGATCGGTGTCTACACAGTCAACCATGTAGTCAAACTCCGTCTGATCCTCAACATGTTCAAACCCAATTTCAGAGGATATGGTCACGTTGTTCCCGTAGAATCTTCCAAGCTCATTCCTCACAGCAACCACATGAGTAACCTTGGGAGACTGTTGATTGTCATAGTCGTAGACCATGTTGACCTCTAGATTTTTGACGGCTACAACAGAGTTTTTAATGTACAACCCTATTTTATAGCTTTGTGTGGATAGGAACGTGCTTGTGTACCACATATGGTCCCAAGTAATTGTTAAATTAACTATTCTAACTACAGACCTATCAATGTAAAGTGTTGAGAGTGAACCACCATCGTCGAAAATCCCGCCTCCAACTATAGTTATATTTTTGCCGATAATTGAGACACCTCCCTCGGTTATAGTACCAACTATGACTATTGTATCACCGTTATTCGCGTTATTCACCGCCGTCTGAAGAGTTGGGTATTGGGTTGGTACATATAATGTGGCGGCGCTAACCAACTCATTGGAGGCACTTAGTAATAGAGATGCCAAAACTATGAGGCTTATTATAGTTAGCCTCATAGTAACCCATTTACTTAGGGCGGTGGATAGATTAATTGTGGAGAATATATGTTAACTAGTTATTCCGAGTATATATAGACTTTTTCAACTGTATTTCAAGGAGGATGTATAAAATATCCATCCCTTTCCCTAAGTCCATAGATAGATTGGGTTGTTACTACGTGGCTCCATCATCAGTCTCTGTTGAGTTGGTGTCACTGCTGTTGCCAGGTATAACCACCACCTCAACTGAGAATCCCACTCCATAATCAGCTACAACCCCGTCATCTCCGTCATCCTCGTATGCTTCTCCACCTATATCGCCGTCTAAACCAGCATCTCTATCTACCGACGTCGACGGAGGCGTGTCTATACTTATGGACCCCCCAATCCCACCTAAGATATTATTGACATCGTCTGCATTGTCAAGCATGTACTGTATGGCAGGGCTTAATATAACGATAGTCATCAACACTACTATAATCCATATGACAATGGATACCATGGACTCCCTCCTGCTGCTGTTCATCTCCCTCGATATATTCCCGGGATTAGGAATTTAATAAGTGTTAAACACCCCAAAAGATGTTCACACTCAGATTAAAGTCTAGTATGTGGAGATATAACCTCAACAGCGTATAAGCCCTGTCCATAGGTGGTCAGGGTATGCCTGTATATCACCTCACCATCCCCCTCATAGTCTATGCTTACAGCAATGTAATCACTGGAGACCCAGCAACCCATATAGGGGTGGTAGAAGTAAAACTTGTAGAGTATCTTTCCAGCAATATCCCCCCCATCTATAAGCCGCTCCACATCACCCTGCTCTATTAGCCTGTCAAACTCCCTCCTAGGGGTTTGGGAGCACGCCTCTATATATGTAGCTGTATATCTCTTCAGATCCAGCCTGATGTTAAGCATATCCTCCTGCAACTCCTGACCCGGATTAGATAGGCTGAATATCGTGGTTCCTATGAGGACGGAATCTCCTGTCTGGGTAGATGCAATCAACAGATAGTTAAGCTTTATATATTCTCCGTCGACCTTTATAACGGGGAACTGGATGTAAATACCTTGGAAGTCGCTGTAGTATCCTCCTTCATAGAGAAGTGGGGCGTCAGGGTATATTCTACCAGCTATCTCATACGAGTCCAGAGGGATAACAGCTACGTAGAGGGGGAGAGCCCTACTACCCCCGTCATAGGCTTCTACAACTAGCTTCACCCCGCCCCCCTCAGACACTCCTGGGGCTATGAGATGCAGGGTGCTCAGAAACTGTATAAGTAGAGATAATGATAGGATCACTCCGGCCAGAATCACCAAAGCGTTCTTTATTAACCCCCTCATCCCAGGGATGTAAAAAGGAGGGATAATGTTAAAACTTCTTGTATAGATTTGGTAGCCAATGCAATCTCCCAAACCCCCATCTGAAGCCTTTCCACCGCCTATAGCTGAGGTACTCCCCGTATCATGGCTGACACACAGGTCAGCCACTGTGGATTCAGGGAGGAATATAGTTTGATCTCCACATCCAAATTTGGATCCCTCTGGGCAAGACGCCAAATCCACTCGATTAACCTTTCTATAGGCTCAGATTAAGTATCAGTCGCGGCTATCTATAAGATCCCCTTTATATGATGGCACTACCCTTGTATCAGCCTGCTCAAACCTCCTTCCATAGCCGCGTAATATTTGTAGTTATACTTGCCAATATATCCTATATCGTTGTAAAAGGGTTTCTAGGTGACTCTAAACGGGTGTTAACCACATTCCAAAGAACCTCCTGCAATTCCCATGTGGTTTACAGGTTTACCGAGGACCTACATAGGGCTGAAAAATTTGTATCTGCTAACCCAAATCTATATAGAGTAACCACGATACGCGGATATGTTGTCCTATGCACCCAAACCATTAAAAAGGTGGTTAAAGACCAAACCAACGCCACGTCTACATCTATAAACCCGTTTAGATAGCAAACCCACGCCATCTTACAATATACTAAACATATTTAGGTGTCGATCCAAATCCAGCCCCTGAAGTCGATTGGTCCGGGACTCCATATGACATTCTTCTTCCAATATATGTATATCACAGACTCTTGGAGCTGACCTAGATACAGTATGTCAGCCTTTACAACTGTATACACCGAGCCCTGATAGACTTTCTTTACCCATAGCGGATAGTATACGTATGGAGTTTGACTCCTATCCATAGGGTTATCGCTGAAATATACCTCAAACCCCCCTCTCTTCCCATATAATGTTAATATTGTCAAGCCCCCGTCATGGCTAAACCCGATAGCCTCCAGAGACAATACATCCAGCATCAAGATTACATCTCCATACCAGCTGGGGAACGAATATATGTTGTAGGGAAATGGCTCTCCATATGTGAGGGTTAGATAGGATGGTAGACTGGTGGAGGCACTCCTACCAAATAGCCTGGCCTCTACAGATATATCGTCAGCCTGTGAAGATAGAAGATAGTAATCCATTACAGATGGATATCCATCTAGCCTCGAATATCCCGAGTCATATAGGGTCGGGGAGGGATACTTAACATCTACCACGGCACCTACCACGGGATAATGTGTATATGAGCTTAACACTATGGTGTTTAGAGTCCATATCTGCCTAACAAGTAGGTCGTTATCATATACAGAGTTGAACTCGTCCACTACAGACTCATATATAGTCATGTTTGTTTGAGGCCCCGATACATCTAGATCCATACTCCATATCAGACTGTATGAAATAAGGAGGTCTTCACTGGAGATTATATCCTCCAAACTCCTCTCATCGGGTCCTGGATGCATATCCGTAGATATACCGCCTCCAGTGACAATCAATCCGGTGGAGGGTGTTCTATTGGCCATTGTATAGTTGTTGATCCATATTTTATAGTTGACCAGCCTCCACAGCTCCAGTAGAAATCCTGTATCTACATTTTTCACATATATGTCCGAGATGTTGGCATATACATCTTTATTGTTGACACCTAAAATATTCCCTGTCTTCAATATCACGCCTACAGTAGCCCTATCAATATAGACGTTTCTTAGGTTCAAGACGGCATTCTCTCTGACGACATATCCAAAGTCCCATCCAAAGTTGACTGCCAACCCATTCCCGAATAGGGTGCCTGGCCTAGCATCTATAATATTCACATCTGATATGACGACTCTAGCGTTTTGATAGTTTCCCAGGTTTATCCAGATACCTACATATCCGCCGGATAATGGCTTAATCCTCTTTATCTCAACATTTTCTATGGTTAGGTTAGAGTTATTCCATACACCAAATATGCTCCATATATTGATAGCCTCGGGCCAGAAAATAGCAGTTACATCATTATAGGAAATGTTTCTTATCTCCACACTTGTATTTTCTACACTCCAAAAACCGCCTATTTCTAGTAGAAACGCTGCCCCTCCACCTGCATAGATATTATTGAATATGACATTGTCTAGAACGATACTGTTTTCAATGATGTTCTGGAATGATATCGCTAGGCCATATATCCTTGAGGTTAGGCTGGTCACATTATTTACGACAATGTTCTTCAAAACCAGCATATTATTTGGTTGGAGTCCTATAGGCCTGACAACCTCGAGATACCCATTTAATAACATGTTATCTATCGTCATTCCAACTATTGATAAGTTTCTAGAGGCGCCTATAATGTAAACCACAAGTAGATTGGAATTTATAGGACCTGCCTGGGCTAGTTTAAAAACGCTTAATAAGGTGTTATTAGAGGAATCTATAGACACAACTGAGAGCCACCCCATCGCTGGGTTGTTTATGACTACCTCCACATTATACAGTCGTATTCCAGTACTATCATCGATATCAATGATCTCTGTAAATGAATAGCCTGCCGAGACATAGATCTTTGAGTTGATGAAGATTATATTTAGAATATTCTTACTCACTATGGATATAGGGGTATTGATAAACTGGTCGGTGTACACCAATATTGTGGATCCGGGGGGCACCAGTGAGATGGCAGTTTGAATGTCTGGATAGTCGAACGGCACCTCATAAACGTCTGATGCCTGGGTAGGCTGAGGGTTAATAAGTGGGATGGTCAGTAAAACGATGGATATGAGTAGGTATGCTGTGATTCTCATCAGTACCGTATAAGGGCGCTGTATTGACTTATATTAATAACTAATATATATTGTTATACTATCTCAAAGGGTTGGGAATTGATAATTTGATGTTCAATGATATAATTGTCGACCGTCCCCACCGTAATAATGTGGGTTGGATACCTATTCCTCTCTTTAGCGCAACAAAGATAATATATAGTATCTACTCTATAGTAATAACTTGTATACTGCCCTGAGGTGTATCCACATGGCTCTAGAGGATGAGGTTGGGGAGGTTCTGAAGGTAGGTAGCAGAGGCGAGATATATCTAAAGAAGAATATCAGGGAGAGACTCGGTATAGAACCAGGGGGATACGTAAAAGCCTATGTCAAGGGTGGGAAGCTCATTATAGAGCCTCTCGGCGAAATTTTATTCTTTAAATGATGCGTTTGTCAAGAGCCTATTAGGCGCGTAAATACCAGATGTATAACGATGGATGGAAGTATAGATGCAAGCATGACCACGTAAGCCAACCCATAGAGGATTGTCAATGAATCGGGTGTGCTCGTCGCGAGTATGTATGCCGTGGCTATCAGGATGCTGAGGAGGAATAGGATTGCATCAGATATAGAGAGTTTCTTTATGGTGGGGGTTGAGAAACCTACTAGAATACCTATGAATATTGAGACGAAGATCATTAGGACCGTCTCAAAAGCTATGAAGAATATTGGGATTATAAGACCTCCGACCAGGGATATTACGATCGGGAGTGTATCCTCATTAATCACCTTCTCCTCCTCCTTCTCTTCATATTCTCCAACGCATCCCTGATCATCTTCTTAGTCCATCTACCACGGAGGTCTCCTCTCAATCTATGCTTGCTTATAAAGTCCTTCCTAACCTCTATATACACCTTGTTAGTCTTTTTATCTATATGCCATATGAGTATATCCCCTACATCAATGTCTAGAGCCTCCCTCACCTCTGATGGGACGACAGTGGCCCCGTTTCCATACACCCTACTCCAGCTTCTCTCCATGGTAAAAAATATTTTCATCTAATGTTTAATATCTTATCCAGTGATGCATTGATGTGACTCTTCAGAACCTCCATAAATGTACAACAATGTTTTTTCAATAGGGGATTTTGAATCTTAAATGGGGATTATGAAGGCTGTGGTCTATAGCAGAGTCTCTACCGAGGAGCAGAATCCAGAGAGCCAGCTCCAGGATATAATAGACTATGCATCCTCGAGGGGGTATACTATAGTCAAGGTATTTGAGGAGAATATCTCTGGCGCGACCTACCCCTTCGAGAGACCGGTATTCAACCAGGTATTAAGATTCATTAGGGAACATGATGTGGACCTCCTCCTGCTACACGACATAACGAGGTTCTACAGACCCCCTCCTGGGAGCGCGTTCAAGGCACTGGGTATCATGAGGAGGATAATGGATGAGTACAATATCTTGATAGAGTTTGTTAGTGAGCCTGAGATAGAGGATCCCATGCTCTCAGAGCTGTGGAGGTTCCTGAAGAGTTGGATATCTGCCTATGAGAGGCTCCAAATAAGTATGAGGACTAAATACGGTCTTCTAAGGATTAAGAGGGAGGGTAGGCTCTATCACAAGCCTGATATCGTATATTACTACGCCTCCTGGCTCTACGATAAAGACCCTGGAGATGTAACCAGGGAAGAGTATATGGCAGCCCTTAAACAACTTAGGAACTTGGTTATGAAGTATTGGAATGACCCAAGCCTTAAGAAGACAAGGATTTCGGAGGTTCTGAAGAGGAATGAGTTGAAGGGGCTTTATACACGCTTCCCAAGAGCCCCAAAATCGTATCTAACCTTCTATAGACTGGTTCACAGTGACGATGGGAAGATAAAAGGGGGTGGCTAGGGAACCACTAGAGACAGTACAGCCTTCTCAGTATGCATCCTATTCTCCGCTTGGTGGAAGACAACACTATTAGGCCCCTCTATAATCTCGTCCGTCATCTCCTCACCCCTATAGCCCGGGAGGCAGTGCATAAATATGTAGTCTGGCTTGGCGACAGATACAGTCTCTCTGTTTGCCTGGTAACCCCTCCAATCCCTTAAACGCTTGTCCTTCTCCATCTCAGGACCACCCATACTATGCCAGGTATTCGCGTATATGACGTCGGCATCCCTGAACGCCTCGTATATGTCTTCGGTGAAGACTATCTCAGCACCCGTCTTCCTTGACATCTCTTCTGTATAGTCCACTATCCTCTTGTCGGGTTCATACCCCTTTGGCCTAGCGACATACATCTTATATCCGAATAGGGTTGATACTATCATCAGGCTGTGGCATACGTTCCATATATCCCCAACATACCCGATTTTAACCCTCCTACCCCTTCCTTTAAACTCCCATATCGTCATTAGATCGGCGAGCCCCTGCATAGGGTGGGTTAGATCGGTCAACGCATTAATTACCGGGGCCTCCATATACCTAGCGTACTCCTCAACCACCTCCTGACCAAATGTCCTTATGACTAGGGCATCTAAATATTTATCTAGAACCCTGGCTGTATCCTTTATCGGCTCTCCACGTGATAGCTGCATAACATTCGGGTTAAGCTGTAGAGGGGTAGCACCCAGGTGGGAGATTGCTGCCATGAAAGATACCCTAGTCCTAGTAGAGGGCTTCTCAAAGAGGAGTCCTATAACCCTGCCCTCGAGTGACTTATGCGTTACTTTAGCTGCGTGTAGAGATTTAAATATCAAGGCCGTCTCTACCACAAACTCGATCTCACGTTTAGAGAAGTCCATAAGAGTGAGGAAGTCCCTACCAAGGAGATGAGATTTCATGTTAAAAACCTATTCTCCCCATATAAAGATAAAACCCCATCTATATACTCTTACAAGCATATTTAGGCCATTACACAAAATTTAGGGGTTGGTCATAACGACGTTATATAACCTCATATCCAAAGTATCTAATTATGAGCTACAACATATCCTCCGACTTAGCATCCTTACCAATCGAGATGCTCGTTGCCAAGCCCCTCGAGTCTGCTGTAAAGGCGCAGGCAATAGCTGCATACACAACTATACAGTTCATCCAAGACGTTGGGCTGGATGAAGAGGGGAATTTAAGGACTGTAGAAATAACGTTTAATAGGAAGAGGGTCGATGACAATGGAGAACCAAGAGATGAAGAGGTCCAGATGAAAGTACCACTCCTGACTCTGGTTCCAATCCCATATATACGGATAAACAAGGTTAACGTAGACCTCTCATTCAAGATTAGGAGCATAACCGTCGATAAGACTAAAAAATCCCTAGCTGTTAAAGGCAGTGCAGAGGGAAAATGGCCCAGTTTCAGCTTTAGTATCGAAGGAAGTTTTTCATCGAAGAGAAGCATCAAGACAACAGTTGATAAATCAGCGGAGATAGATATAACGGTGGAGGCGCTACAAGATGAGATGCCGGAGGGGATGAGGACTGTATTAACTATGCTTACAGAGGCTATGCTACCTCCCGAGGAGGGTGGTGAGTAGCTAGAACACCCAAGTGTTTAGAGATGCCTACGGTATCAACGATAGAGTTTGATAAATTTATTGCCTCGATACTAGACTCCATAGTAAAGGCAGAGGAGAGGCTTATCCAGGCCTATGTCGATGGACTAAACCAATTATTTTTTGAAGAGGAGGGGGACTCCCTAAAACCTAGGACCATAAAGATATCCTATAGAAGGTTTATAGTTAGTGAGGAGGGGGATTTAACTCCTATACCAGAAGAAGTCGTCGTGCCTCTAATATCGTTAGTCCCCTATAGACCACTATCAATAGATGATGTGGAGATAAGGGCGGGATACAACATCGCGTATGTTGAGAAGGGAGACTCGACTAAAATAATTGGTCTTCCTGGGAAGAAGATGAGGAGGGATGAAAGTATAGATATCGATATAGTTATTAGGCTGAAGAGGGATGAAGAAGGTGTGGGGTATGGAGCCATATTAAACATGTTATCCAACTTATCAAGTGGAGGAGGGGAGAGTGAGTAAGAAAGGACCTGTTAAGAAGGGAAGGGGGATTAAACCTGTGAAGAATATTGATATTAAGCCTGTGGAAGGATTGAAGATAGAGGATCTAGTGAGCTCTATAGCAGGGGCTTTCAATGTGGTTAGAGGAGATATCCTAAAGAGATTTGAAAAGGTATCTATAAAGGTTGGTGATAGGATGGTGGAGATGAGGAGAGGGTTAGATATCGATGAGGTTGATATCGAGTTAGAAGTCAATATAGACCCTGATAACATGACCGTCAGCAAGTCTCCGGAAGGAGCCATTAGGTCAAGGATATCTCTAAAGCTTAGGAAGACAGAGTTCACATTAGAGGAGTAGCTAAAGACCCCTACATCCTAATCTCCGCCTCACCACCTAACACATGCCCCGGCAGACCCTTATCGAACTCTACAAGCACCTTAGAACCATTTCCATGCCTCCTCTTAACATAGCCTATATACGTGTTTCCATATTTATCCCTGACCACCACCTCCTTACCAATTAAGTCATTGACCGCATCCTTAGCAAACCCAGGAAGATATATGATTAACTGGTCCTCCCTCTGAGTCTTTAAACCTCTTCGAAAGCTCTCTATAACACCTTTTACCGAGGACATGTCATATCCTATTCGAGACATACCTTTAAATTTTTTAAATATTCTTAACACGCATTATACGGCTCCAAAGTATCTCTCCAGCATTCTATAGACATGATAGACCCCATTTTTAAAATCATCTACCCTTATGTTTTCATTAGGTGCGTGGGCTCTAGAACCATAGTATCCAACACCTGCACCAGCCAACTCAATACCAAGTAGATCTGTAAACAGGTATATGGGTCCACTACCAGGGGATATCGGCGTCACTAGAGGCGGCTTGCCATACGCCTCTACACCTGCATCCACAGCCACACCAACAATCTTCGCATCTCTCCTAGTGTATCCAGACCTATACTTCCCATAAACCTTTATACGTACACCTCCCTCCAAACCCTCTGCAAAATGTCTCTTCAACATGTTCAAGATGTGGTCCACGTTCTGTCCTGGCAGCGGCCTGAAATCTATCTTTGCCACAGCCTTTGAGGGCACAATAGTCTTACTTCCCTCCAATATATATCCCGCCTTGAACCCCGAGACGTTTATACTCGGGTTGAGATACAGCCTCTCTATAGCTGTCTCAGGAGCTATCCACATAGATTTAGGTACACCATATAATTCCAACGTCTCCTCCACGACACTCGGGGGAATCTCCTCCAACATCTCACTAGCCATCTCGATATATTCTCTAGATACCCCCTCCACTAGAAAGCCCTTCTTCAGGACCCCATTGGAATCCTTTAAATCAAGTATCTTCTCCGCCAGGATGGTAAATGGATTTGGGAGTATAGGGGCGTAGCCACTGTGAGAGTCGCTTAATAACGTGGATACCTCCACTTCAAGGTATACCATGCCCTTATAACCTAGGGGGAATTCTAAACGGCCATCCCTCCTAACATACCCCGTCTCCCAGAGACCTGACCCACCCCTAATCTCAGACCTGTGTTCAACCAGTATCCTCTCTAAATTAGGGCTTCCAACCTCCTCCTCACCCTCTATAATCCACTCGATAGGGTAGTCACCATATCTCTCTCGAAACAAGTCTATTGCCATAAGCCTAGCAACTATATTCCCCTTGTTGTCAGCGACTCCCCTCCCAACCAGCTTATCACCATCTCTCGATAGTTTGAAAGGATCTGACCTCCACCTATCAAGTGGATCAGGGGGTTGGACATCATAGTGGTTATATATGAAGAAAGGGTCTCCATCACCATCTATAGACGCGTGTACAACGGGTGAGCCATACCCACCCCACAATTCTACCTTAAACCCCCTATCCCTCAATAAGCCTCTAAGATACTCCGCCGCCTCTACACATCCATCTAGGTTAGTGGCTGCCACGCTGTTAATGGCCACCAATTCCTTGAAAATAGTTAGATACTCAGGTAACAGACTATCTATAGTGCCTTTTACATCCATTGTACCACCACAATGTTATTGAATATATTTTAATGTGTATCAAAGTGAAAAATTTTTCTTCAAACCAACTGTAAACACGTTTACAGCCGCCTTTTCAGACCTTTTACATCATGCCACAAATACATTAGCAGGTTTTCACGAAAATCACTATCTAGCCTAATAAACATCTTATCATGGTACAGTCATAACTCTAGAGTAACGGTGAAAAAACCATATCTAGATACACATGGTTTAAACCGTGGTTGAGTCTAGACTTTAGTATATATCAAAGATTATAGAATGAATTCTCTGAAGGTTTTATTCGCCTCTGGAGGGGATACCGTTTGGAGAGCCTCCTAAACTACTTCTTTGACGATGAAACCTATGAAAGGTATCTTGAGAAGACTAAACTGTCTAGAGAGGCATATCAAGCAGCTATAGAGAATAATCCTGGTGGTGTGCATAGTAGCTATAGATGGTTCCCCCCATATCCCTTCTTCGTCAAGAGTGGTAGAGGATCGAGGATATGGGATTTGGATGGGAATGAATACATAGATTATATAATGGGGTACGGGGCTTTAATAGCGGGACATAGTCCAAGGCCAATTATAGACGCTATAAAGGAAGTTATAGATAATGGAACGATATTCACAATACCCTATGAACTTCAGATTAAGCTTGTGAGAGAGATACTCAGGAGATATCCTATGATGGATAGTGCAAGGATAAGTAACACAGGTACGGAGGCGGTTACACACGCCATCAAGATAGCGAGGGTATATACGGGGAGAGAAGGAGTGATCAAGGTAGAGGGCGGCTACCATGGAGGATATGATGCTGTGAAGGTAAGTGAGTACGTGAGGCCTGGTCAGTGGGGAGATCCAAGTAGACCTAAGAGGGTACTCGCACCAGGAGTTCCAAAATCGACCATGGACAATACATACGTGGTTCGATATAATGACGTGGAGAGCCTCGAAAAAATATTGGCGGAGTATAGCGACTACATTGCATGCATGATTTTAGAGCCTATAATGATGAACAATGTAGGCTTCATCCCACCGAGAGACGATTATCTCAAGAAGGTTGAGAAGCTTCTTAGGCAATATCAAATAGTGTTTATAGCTGATGAGGTGAAGACAGGGTATAGGATATCCTATGGAGGGGCCGTAGAATATTTTGGAATTTCACCAGACATCGTTGTGATGGCTAAGGCCCTGGGTGGAGGTGTCCCAATATCTGCAGTAGCTTTGAAGAAGGAGCTCCGAGGAGTAATCTACCCAGAGGGGAGGTATGCCTTCGCAGGCACCTACAACGGCAACGTGATATCAGTGGCAGGTGCATACGCTAATTTAACCGATATACTATCTAGAGAGGCATATAGACGTTTAAGTAGGGTTGGAGAACTGTTCGGCGACATGGTTACTGAGTTGATCGAGTCAGAGGGGCTCCCCCTAACTACATCCTACATAGGATCTTCTGGAGCTATACACTTTATGGATAGGGAGCCAAAAGACTTTAGAGATGTGATGCTAAATTACAATTTCACGGCGTATAGGAGGTTCTGGACGATGCTTCTCACCGAGGATGTCCTCATACGTGGACCCCCTGATGGAGAACCTTACTTCCTAAGCCTAGCACATACCGAGGAGGATATATACATCACTGTGGAGAAGATGAGGCGGGTGTTTAAAAAACTTGTTGAGAAGGGGTATCTATAACTCTAAATACTCCTTTTTACAAAACTGTATAACATCCTCTATAAACTCTTTAGGCTTATCTAGATACGCAGGATGTCTAGCACCCTCGTAAACCTTCAGCTCAGAGGAAGACACCATCTCCTTAAACTCCCACATCTCATCAATAGTAACTATATCATCCTTCTCACCATATATCAGTAAGATGGGGATACCCCTCTCAGCATAATATCCAAGGATATCCCCTCTAGTACTCCATACGGGGGCAACAAGTATAAGTCCGGAGACTGGATAAGTCATTCCATATAGGAGGGCCATATACCCGCCCAGACTAGCCCCCAATACAATAGGTATCCTGTCTCCAAACTTCTGTCTATACAACCCCCTAAGAAAGTTAAGGTTTTCCTCATGAGCCCTCGCCTTAACCCTACAGCTTGTTCTAGCCCCATAAGGCATGTCTACAGATAAGTAGGGGATCCCCTCCTCCTCCAACCTCCCTGTCAACCCAATGTTATCCCACACCTCCAATGTGAATGAGTATCCATGTAGAAGCACCAATGGCCTCCCATCAACCCTATACAACTTATATCTACATCCCTCACCTGCTTCTCCGGCTGTAGATCCCATCGTCATTGAAGCACTCACCATGTTACACACGTATTTTTACGTTGGAGTCATAATTATATATGTATTTATATTCTTAAGACTTTATCCAATGTAGTGCTTTACCGATTATAACCCATAGAGTCTCACTTCGAGAAGGTATCCTTAACCCCCCATCTCCCCATGAATACTAATTCATCCAACCCATATCTTCCGGGAAAGGTGGGGTCCTCAGCCGGATACCCTATAGGTATTATCGTCTCCAAACCCCATCCCTCAGGTAGGTTGAAGAACTCCCTCGCCCACCTCACGTCTGATGGTGTATACGTCAATGTCGCTAGACCTCTCTCCTGAGCAGCCAGTATCAAGTATCCGACCATAATCCATACACTCTCCTTCCAGTGAGGACTCCTCCTATATGCAGCTATAGCGATTAACACCGGCGCCTCTTCAAGATGTGGCTTCATCCAGTTTATCCCCCTAGACCTTGTAAACTCTAAAAACCAGTCGCTTACATGCTTATAGAACTCCTTCTCCACAGCCTCACAAATCTCTCTAATCCTCCTCTTATCCTCAAGATCCCTTACCAATATAAATCTCCATGGTTGTCTATTTGCACCTGATGGAGAATGTCTAGCCACGTTAAGCACATACTTCAAATCCTCGTCGCTAATCTCCTCCCTTCTAAACCTCCTTACACTCCTCCTCATCCGAGCCATATCCAGCAAATTCATTAAAAAATATAGTTATGGAATATGAAAGGTATAAATTGGATTTTTCCCTGCCGGAACACTAGATAGCTATATACATGATTAATTACCATATACATTGTAACATGTGTTTATATGGAGTCATTCAAAGACCATATCTTAGGCATTAAGGATAGGTTATTGGAGGAAGCTAGAGAATTCATAAGGATGCCAAGCATATCAGCAACTGGAGAGGGGATTGAAGAGACGGCAGGATATCTTAGAGACTTTATAATCGATAGGCTGGATGGATATGCAGAGCTGAGGAGATATGGGGGGCACCCCATAGTATATGGTTATGCGGGAGAGGATGACAATAAAGCCGTATATTATGGGATGTATGATGTTCAGCCGGTTGACCCCATAGACAAATGGATCGTAGACCCATTCTCAGCATCAATAGTAGAGGATAAAATAATAGCTAGAGGAGCATTCAACACAAAAGGCGCCCTAATAAGCTCCCTACTGGGCCTGGAGGAGTATATAAAATTCTATGGCAGCCTCCCCACAAAAACATATTTCATTATAGAGGGGGAGGAGGAGCTAGGTAGCCCCTCAATGCCGAAACTAGTTGAAGATACCCACGAGGATTTAAAGGATGGTATCGGAGCCCTATTCACAATACCCAGTGAGTTTATAAGGGGCAGACCCAGCATAATACTTGGTAACAAGGGAATCATATATATCGATCTAAAGGTTAGGATTGGAGAGTATGATATACATAGCAGCTACAGCAGGGGTATAATAAACCCTGCAGCAGTTCTAGCGAAGATAGCCTCACACCTCATCGATCCATTGGAAGGGCCTAAGCCAGAATGGCTTTATAAAGGCTTTAAAGAACCCACTGAGGAGGAGCTATCAGCATTAGAAGATATTCTAGAGGCACTCCCACCTGAGAGGATTATAGAGGAGTATAGAGTGGAGAAACCCAGGATAAGGGATATGAGGAAACTTGCAGAGGAGGTGTTCTACCACCCAACCGTAAACATAGATGGTTTCTGCAGCGGATACTGTGGAGAGGGGACGAAGACAATAATCCCCCACGATGCACATATGAAGATAGATTTCAGGCTGGTTCCCAACATGGATCCAAAAGAGATAATAGATGAGTTCATGAATATGATTAGAGAAATGGGTCTACAAGAATATGTTGACGTTAAGGTGAGGGACATGTATCCATGGAGCCAGACATCCATAGATAGTCCAGCAGCCGAGGCCGCCGCAGACGTATACAAGTCTATGGGTGAAAAGCCCTATATGATCCTAAGACTTCCTGGGTCAGCCCCCATGTACCTATTCACCCAGAGACTGGGGATAGACATCGTATCCACAGGCCCAGGACATGGTGGTAGGGCACACGCACCGAATGAGTATATCACAATAGACACTATATGGAAGACAGCCTTCTACACACCAACATTCTTCAAGACATTAGCCGATAAACGAGTATGAGGAGATTATCAATTGCACTTATAGGATTAGGGTATATGGGTAGACTACATCTACAGAAGCTGCTGGAGCTTAGGAGTAAGAGGTTAATAGAAGATATATATGTTTATGACGTGGTTGATGAACTCTCTCAAAAGGCGTCTAAGGAATATGGCTTGGAGAAGTTGGAGAACCTAGATGAGATTGGACAGCATAAGATAGATGGCGCTATAATAGCCACACCAACCTCAACCCATTTAGAAGTCTTCAAAACAGCTTCGAAATACACTAGACACATACTGTTGGAGAAGCCACCGGCAAAAACATTGGGGGAGACGAGGGAGATTATAAGACTAGCTAGGATTAGGGATATAAAGGTATTGGTCGGCCTCATAGAGAGATTCAACCCAGCAATAGAATACATCCTAAATAGACTCGATCCACCGATTGAAGAGTGGGTAGAGGTATCAGGTTGTAGAACAACTATACCAGGGGGAAGAAGGAAGGATATAGGGGTACTGCTCGACCTAGCAATACACGACCTATACATATTAAGCCGAATCCTAGACTTCTCCCGAGCCAGGGTATGGAGATGGGGTTCAGCAGCCTATGAACCTCCAGAATATGAGGATATCGGCGAGATCCTGATCAGGGGAGACTATTACAATGTAAGACTGTTGGCATCCCGAATACATTCCCGGAAAACTAGAAGGCTACAGATAAAAACTGGGGAGGCCATTATCCAGATAGACATGGTGCAGAAAACCGTATCAATATATAAACACAATAGTATGGAGACGAATCGGTTGAAGGGAGACTCCCTAATGAATGAACATATACATTTCATCAATGTCATCAAAGGTGTGGATACGCCAAAAGCTTCCCTGGAAGACGTATATAACATTATGAGGCTTATCCTAGACCCCCTATGACAATAATATATACGCCATAGATATACGAGAATCTATGGATACAGTCTGGGGTGGGGAAGTCCCGGAAGAGATACATAGATTCCTAACATATACAGACACCATGGTTACACAGCCCCCCGATCTAAGAATGTTTAGAGAAGCTATACAGATTGAAGACGCCTTCCTCAAAGCATATCTAGAGCATGGAGTGATAGACAGGGAGAAGTATATACAGCTGTCAACCAGGCTAAGAAGTATGGAGATAGACCTGGATGAATTCAAGGGTTATGAGGATATACACAGCTATCTTGAGGAGAAGCTGGGGAAGGAGTATCCATACATATGCAGAAGTAGGAATGAAACCATAGTATCCATGGAGAGACTATATCTAAGGCGGAGGTATAGAGAGTTACTGGAGAAGATTAATAGGCTAGTCTCCATATTCACAAAACTGTCTAAGAGGTACGGAGACGTTGCCGTACCGACATATACACACTATCAAGTGGCGGGACTAACAACATACAACTCATACATATCAAGCTATCTAACACAGCTTGGAGACTTGTTGAAGAGGATATGGAATCTAGCGAGTATAGTATGTACATCCCCCCATGGAGCATCAGCGATATCCGGCTGCCCATTCCTCAGGAATATCCACATAAAAGTATCGAATCTACTCGGGTATAGAAATATACACCCATCCCCTCTAGAGGCCATCCACAGCAGAATATGGCATCAAATCCTCAATATAGACATAGTCTCATCAGCTCTAAACCTATATAGCAGAGTACTACATGACACATACCTACTCCATAAAGACGGGTGTTCCAACCTACCATATACAACTGGAAGCAGTATGCTGACTCACAAAGAAAACCCTGATATCCTCGAGCTTATGAGGGCAAAGGCGTTTGGTGCAGCCAACCACCTATCATGGCTGAAAACCATGGAGGTAGACAACACTGGATACACGAGAGCAATACAAGAGACAAAATACTGGATGATATACTGGACTGACACACTACACCACGCCACAGACGCAATCACAAAATTTACGGAGTCACTAGAGATAGTAGGATGGGGCCGTGACGACCCAGCCCTAGCCACATGGATAACCCAAGAAATATCTATAAAAACTGGAAAACCATATAGGGAGATATACAAATACATCAAGAAAATGTCTAGCGACAATATTGACAGACGGAATCTTAGGGAGTTGGTAAGGAGGAAATATGGCGTAGAAAACCTGAAGAGTTTGGAGGAAGGGTTTATGTACATATCAAAAACATGGATAGATGTTGAATCCCAACTAGACAGTATCAAAAACATGTTAAGCGAAATAAGTGAACAACTATAGAGATGGGGTAGGAGATAAATTGTAGGAAGGAAACATATTTAAGTATTAAGGATAAAATGAGAATAACACGTGAACTACTTGAAAGCATATGGGAAAAAATTGGGGATTTAACGCCGGTGGAGAATGGAGAGTTAACAGTTAAGAGATACGACCCTCCAATATCTAGAGAGAAGTGGATCCACCTCAAAGATCTAGATCCACACATATATACCCTCATATACTCAGCGGTTAAACTCTACTCCCCCAGAAACAGAGACGACTTCATAGACACAATATATAAATACATGGATAGATTGGGGAGATGGTTAAAGAAGGATAGGAAGATATATTCAGAGGACCATCCAAAGAAAAAGATACTTTTAATATCCCCGTCAAATAGGCAGCTTAGGCATGTCTGGGGAGGCTGGAATAGATATGCATGGAGAATGAAAACTTTAGACGGAGACGAGACACCTGTAGAAGAGGGTTGGGCTAGGGATTTGATGAAGATAGCTGAGGCCCTAAAGGGAGAGGGGGTGGAACCCCTCGTCGCAGCAGATACCGGTGTTGAGAAATTATGGAGAGACATATATGGAGACGTATTATCAATACATATCCCGGATAGACTGTTTAAGATAGGCTATGTGAGAGACCCTTCACTAACACTCTTTAGAGAGCCTATAATAGGGAGTATGGCGCTCGATATAAGAAGTGGAGAGGAGGATGTAGCGATAAATATTTTTAGGAAGGTGGGTCTAGACCCAATATACTCAGTCACACCAGAGGTGGTAGATGGAGACGCCATGACGCCATATGTAGAGGGAGGCAACTTCATAGCTATAGATACAGACCCACCCACAATATTTACAGGGGTGGGGGTTAGAGGAACAAACCATGCAGGCATAAAATCCTTAGCAAGAATACTACCCGGAAACATCAGGTTGATAGGGATACCGATATCAGGATATTTAAGGGACTGGACATCAGGAGCAGTACATCTAGACGTAGTCATGATGTATATCTCCAACGGCTACCGACAAGTATTCATAGACCCTTCGAGGATGGGGCTATACAGCTTCCTAGAGTATGACAGGGCTAGGGATAGATTCATGGTGAGAAACGGACTCGAAGTTTTCAGGGAGCTTGAAATATACGTAGATGAACCTCCTAGAGAAGGCACCAGCAATATAACCATGGTAAACGCCCTAAACCTAGGAGGAAATAAGATACTTGTCGACAGCTACAACAGAAAAATAAATAGATTCCTAGAGTCTTGGGGTGCTGATGTCATAGAGGTAGATATACCCCATATAGAGGCAGGAGGAGGAGGCGTAAGATGTGCTACTAAAGAGGTCTGGATAGGCTAAAAACAGTAATATATTTAGGGGAATTAATAGAAATTATATGTCGAGAGGACCCCTATCCGGTCCATCCTTCGACTTGAGAACACTTACCTTAATACTAGCTGGATTCACACTTGGTGTAGTAGTCACCACCATATTCGCCTACTCAGGAGGGCTTCCAGGCCTCATACCTAGGGACTCACTACTAGACATCCTGATAAACGAGGTCGATAGTATAGGCGACGGGCTTAACAGAACAAATACACTTCTAGAGAATATATCTAGGGATATAGATAGTCTGGGGCAGGATATCGAGGATAGGATAGCGTCATCTATAGACCAACACACCAACGATATATCCAGCCAGATAACAGTTGAACACACCGATATCCGGGCCGAGATACAGAGCGCCAAGGATGTTATGGGAAGCGGATTAAGCCGGATCTCATCGGCGATCAACTCTCTAACCGGCGACATGGAGGTTCTAAGACAGGAGGTTCTAGACAGGTTGAATCTACTGGACTCTCTTACCCAGATACAGAGCGATATAGAGTCGATCTCCAACCAGTTATCCACCCTAGAAGATGCTTTTAATGGGTTGGAACAGAGCATCAACCAGCTCCTAAGTCTACAGGACACCCTGGTAGACACCATCAACACGCTACAGACAATAATTCTCAACAGCATGTCAGAGATCACAAACACACTTACAGATATATCCAACATGCTGGAGACGGTCTCCACAGATATAGAAGGCTTGGGTGAACTAGCCAGGAACATAGACTATAAGTCGTCGATAGAGCTTGAGATAGAGGCTATATACATATCAAACCTATCCAACCCAGAGATACACGTGTACTATGTAAGCCTAGAGACCAGTCTGACAGGGCCAGATCCAAACGCGACAATAACAAACGTATACCTCCTTGCACCATACAACTACACAGTAACAATAGAACCACTCAACCAAACAGGTGTGTATCGGGTGACTATAACCCTCCCACAAGTGCCGCCGGAGGGGACCTACCCAGTAGTTATAGAGGCGGAGAGGACATTCACACTACCCAATGGCGAGACACATACAGTGGTGGAGAGGAAAATGACATATCTGTCGATACCGTCAACCCTCTTCATCTAATTTTTATATATTTATAGAAGATCCAGATAGAATTTAGGTATGGACCTAGTGAAATTCTCCAGGCTAATAGCAGACTACTGTGTATCCATAAAGAAATTGGATGAAGTGGCTATCTCAGCCGGCTTGGAAGCCATGCCATTCATAAAAACACTCTATAGAGAGATTGTGAAGCGGGGTGGATACCCACACATATTCATTAGAGACGAGGAGTTGACAGAGACCTTCTATAGATATGCACCCGATGAACTCCTAGACTACCTATCCCCAATAGACGAGTATATAGTGAAGAATATAGATGTGAGGATATCAGTGATAAGCAGCAGCCACACCAAACCCCTAATATCTACACCACCCGAGAAGATACAGAGGAGGAACCAAGCCTTGAAGAAACTTACGGAGATATTCTTCAAGAGGGATGGAGAAGGGGATATAAGATGGAATGTAACTGCATACCCAACATATGCATTGGCTCAGGAGGCGGGTATGTCAATACTAGAATTTAGGGAATTTGTGGAGAAGGCTCTAAAACTACATTATAAAGACCCGGTGGAGATGTGGAGGAGGCAGACAGAGTGGCAGGAGAATATCAAGCAGTTCCTAGACAAGGTTAATGAGGTTAGGGTGGTGGGTGGAGACACAGACATAACATTCAAAGTAGATGGCAGAATATGGATTAACGACGACGGAACAAAGAACATGCCGGGGGGAGAAGTATTTACAGGACCAGCCGAAGACGCTACAGAGGGAGTAATATCATTCGACATACCAGTTTTATGGAGAGGTATGGAGATGACAGGCGTGAAATTGAAATTCAGAAATGGTAAGGTAGTAGAGGCATATGCTGAGAAGGGAGAGGAATATCTTAAGAGGATAATATCCATAGATGAAGGGGCATCAATAGTGGGGGAGCTAGCCTTCGGCCTCAACTACGACATTAAAAGGCCGATTAAAAACATATTGTTTGATGAGAAGATAGGTGGCACCATGCATATGGCACTCGGAAGCGCATATCCATCTACAGGAGGTAGAAACATAAGCTCCATCCACATGGATATGGTCAAAAATATGGAGGGGATTAAGGTATATGCAGATGGAGAACTGATATACAGAGACGGCCGCTTCATCATAGAGGGGATCGAGAACCCACCTCAGCCAACCTAAAAATATCCAATGTATTTAACAGGTCCTGGTAGCCAAACCACCCTCTCCACCCTATCAATATACAAATATGTCCTAACATCCACACCCTGGTAATCGACTAGGATAGTTAAAGTCACAAATCTCTCTGATACCACATAGCCCAATATCCTAAAAGATATCTTATACTGGCTGGGGATGGGATATATCCACATACCATCCAACATTCCAGATGAATCAACCCACTTGATAGGAATGTCTGAGTATGGGAGATCACTGAAGTAGGTTAGAATCCAACCATTGAACCCAGATATATACATAATCGATGTTCCATACCCATCTGAGAAGCCGATTGCGGAGAGCGATATCAAATCTACATCCAAGTATATCTTCATATACCATGAGGGAATAGTATATGTTAAGCCTAGATCCCCGAATAAATTCCTAGATACGCTATTTAAATAACCATCTACAGAGACGGTTATATCATCCATCTTAGGGTCTCCAGGGTTAAACCAGTATTCATATGTCTCACCGGCGAAGCCTAGGAAGTCGGTAGACTTAACAGCCTTGAGAACTGGACCGAGGAAGTATTTAACGTCATGCATAGCTATTGGTAGGCCCGTCAAACCACTCCTCACAACAACTCCAAGAGTCCACTTGAAATATGATGACGCTGGAGGCGACAAACTAGAGCTGAACTCGTCCACGACACTCTCAGTAAAGTTCAACATGGTCTTGCCAGAGAGCTGTATGACCCATATAATGCTGTGGGTAAAAGAGCCGTTTACCCAGTTATACAATCCATTTCCAAACGTCCAAGATGATACTCCAGCCAAGCCCCCACCATCCATATACACGTTCACACCATATATATTTATATACCCTCCTTGAAAGAGGGGTGGACTACTATACCCCACCAAAAATATACCTATAGTTCTATACTGGGTGATGTTTACATTGGATAAGGAGATGTTTACACCCCTCTCATAATACGAGTTGACGAAAACGCCATATGATGAGGTGGAGATAACTGCATCACTGATTCTAACATTAAACCCTCCAGGTCTAAAACTATATATCGTCAAGCCGAGGCCGAAGATTGGATGGGTATCTATAGACACATCCTTAATCGATGCATTTGCATATATATTTAAACCATTGTATAAAAATATACCTCGATATGCTCTAGATACAACTATATCCTCTACGAACCAATCTACATATCCCACTGTTGATACAGACCATGAGTATAGGTATAGACCTGAGAAGCCGTATGACGGGCCAAATCTAACAGACACTCTGGAGACATATACATCCATATCAAGTGGCTGATTCAATACTGTTATGATTATCCCATTCCCACCACTATGTCTCGTAACCTCCACATTACTAACAGTTATTTCACCCACGCCGGTAGCCACGAGATTTATCCCCGTGAAGGAGAAGTGGTTTAGATTTAGACCTATATTCGTTATAGAGATGTTGATCAGTGAATCGCCAACCGATGTACCTGCATATATATAGAAAGATCCGTCGGAAACGACATTATCAATCGTGATATCATCTATATCTGAAGATCCAAAGCCTCCCCAGAAGACCATGGCGTACGAAAGGTTTTTAAACACTGAATCCCGTATAACAAGACTCCTCAGCTCACCCCCAAAATTCATTATCTGGATAGCGTTTGACCAGTATAGAGGCTCACCACCCTGGAAGGTAGTGCTTATGATCTTGAAGGTTGAGAATATGCCGGGAACGTTAGCTAGGAGGAAGGTGATTGCATACCCCCCAGTGTTAAACGTTATCACTGAGTCTTTTAAGGTAAAGTTTAAAACGCCTGTAATCCTTATGGGTGTACTCCAGACCAGGTTAGATCCGAAATCCATAACCACGTTCATGATGGAGATGTTTCTAGGCTGGATATTATTTGAAATCGCAATCTTGGTGGGGACAGGTATTTGCATGATCCACCTATATCCATCGCCATTAATAGTTATATCGGAGGAGGGGTTCACAATATGGAGGATAGAAGGTTCAACCACGTCACCTATAAAATTGATTACTGTACATCCAGAAGATATTGCAGTCGCTACATTGGGATATGCGGGTGTAGGGACGTCGCATGAGAAACCCTCTACATATCCTGGTATGGAGAGCAGTGATGTTATCAGGAGTACGGAAGTGAGAATAAATATTAGTCTTATCGATTCTCACCTCCGGATAAGAGGCATATATAAAAAGTCATTGTGTGTGAAAACATATTTATGGCAGCTAATACCATCCTATAAACTCTATTGGCCCTGGGATCCACACCATCCTCCTAACACCATTTATAACCATATATGTCTCTACCCACTCTCCACCGTAGAAGATGGCTATTCTTAAGACTCCTATGTTATTCACCGGTGCAACGCCATTTATGATTATAGGTATGTTTGTGGCTGAGCCGTGTCTCAAAATGGTGAGGGTTCCGCGTCCCGTCTCAAGAGTCAGTATCGCATCCCCCAATCCATCGACGAACCCCCTAGCAACTAGATATATAGCCACCACATCTATCTCAACCTTGTCGTACCAGCTGGGTATGGTCGTTACGTATGAAAGATCCGTATTGAGATTATATCTATCTCCCGAAGACGGGTCTAGAATCTCTATATCATCTATCATTGGATCCAATGGATCATATTGGTATGTGAAGGTGTAGTAAGCGGTGCCTGTGGAGTCCGTGTTTAAAGTAGCAACTTCGACACCTGACACCAGAAGTTTAAACCTGTAGTTGGGGACTGGATTTGAATTGGCTATGGATAGAGCCCTCACACCAAGTGTCCACTGGCTAAACATTTTTGCATCCAATCCTATGATGGATGTGAACTCGTTGTATACCGTCTCGGTCATGTTTATCTCCACACTGTCTGATAGGAAAACCAGGTCGAACACGCTGTAGAAGAAGCTTCCATTCATCCTCTCCCTAGACGTAGGGTCTATAGATGATGCGTATAGGGATGCTGTCACGGGTCCTGATACATTGACGAATAGTCCATAGATAGATAGGTGGGTATTATCCGATAGTAGCGTGGGTTGGGATAGTAGACTTATCCCAGCGAATCCGCCAGGTGGGCTGAAGACCACCGTCGTGTTCACTAGGTATGCGGTGGTGTTTGCACCCGCCCTCGAGATGATATTATATCCTCCAACCCTGAGGTCAGATGCCGATACATTGTAGAATCTCATTACAGCCTCTGTCCCGGCACCGTCGACAATCGCGTTTACAGCAGTAGCTACAGAACCTATAAACCCGTTCTGGAGATCCATTGTAAATCTACCGCTCTGGACATATATGTTCGCCCCATAGGTAGATCCTGTTGTTGACAACCCCCTTACAGATAGGTTCATGTCTGCGGAGGGGCCGAAACCGCTCGAGACCCTGAAGGAGTTGAATGGGGCGCCTGTAAACACCTGCCTGACGGTATCTACCCTGATATTCAGCCTCGAATCTATGTTTAAAATAGATATTCCAGCCCCATCACCGTCGGCTGTCACGTTATATATTGTCACGTCACCATACCCACCTATAAAGGATATGTCGGTCGAGACCCATCCAGATCCTGTTATGAAGATATTTCTTATATCTATAAGGCTTTTAACCCCATCTAGATCTCTAAAGCCGCCTATTCTAACGCCTCCATCCCCAGTTACATCATCGACCCTCACGAGATTCACATCCCTCTGGATACTCGACACGACTATAGCCATGAACACGTTTGTAGCGTCGATGTCGTCGAATATTATATAGTCCATATCATATCTCAACACAACTGAGATGAAGGTATTGCTCAGCTCAGCACCCCTCATAACCCCAGATACCCTAAGGAATAGGGAGCTAGTCACTACATTATTAGCCTCTATATACACCCCATATGTAGTCTGCTGATAGTCTATGAATACATCTACGAAACTAGCGTTTACAGAGCCATATACCTCTATCTGGCCTAGAGAGCCTTGGGTTGGGAATACGATTGTAAGGTCCCTAACCATGAAATTTATAGATGCCAGCTGGTTATTGGTGAGCACTAGTTTAGCCCCTGAAAACGTGCTTGTCCATGTATAGCCGTTACCCAGGATTATTATGTCACCAGAAGGGTTTGTAACTGATATCTGAGACGTGTCTGATACGTTGCCTACAAAGTTTATAACTGTACATCCCGAGGAGAATGCTGTAAACAGATCTGGGTAACCTGGTGTAGGGACGTTGCATATCAACGCCTCAGCTGGGGAGGAATACATAAGTAGAGGGATGAGTGTTGCGAGGGTAAGAAGTAGTAGGTCCCTAACCACCACATTTCGTCTATTCATCATTTTAAGTTGTTATCTAAGTACAAAATTATCTTTCACCTATACATCTGATGCATATACTAATACATGTCTCGGGTTAAATATATTTTCGGAAGGAGATTAGGGTAGGGGGTTATGCCCCTCCCTTCCCTATAAGCTGTATCCTAAGCAGGTATTTCTGTGCGAATAGGAAGAATAGTATTACAGGTATCATGTAGAGAAGCGCTATGGCAGCAGTTATCCCAGGGTTTATATAGCTATATTCTCCAGTGGTGAATGCATATACAAGCATGGAGAAGGTCCAGAACCTCTGGTCAGCGATAAAGGTCTGTGCATATATAAACTCTGCCCATCCACTTAGGAAGCCAAATATCAGTACAGCCATCAACCCATTCCTCACATTCGGCATAACAACCCTCCACCATGCCCCTAGCCTTGTACATCCATCTACCAATGCAGACATCTCCATATCCCATGATACTCCGTCAAAGAACCCCTTCATAATCCATATCCCAAGCGGCAGGTCTAAAGCCACCTTGACCAGGACGACACCGATTAATGAGTTGTATAGACCGAGTTGGTTTAGAACGAAGAATAGGGCTATCAAGAGCGTGATACCTGGGAATGCATGTAGGATTAGTATTAGAGTTAGGATGGCGGATCTACCCCTAAACCTGAATCTGGATAGGCTGTAGCCTGCCAGACTAGATATAACCACCTCCAAACCAGCCACTAGTACGGCGAGTATAAACGTGTTTAGAGCAACTAAATATATGTTTGGATATTTATATAGGGTTGCCCCAGCTATCGGAATCTCGCCGTCAATGATCTCCATCCAGTGCTCAAGGGTAAAACCCTCTGGAACCACCCCATCCATATCAGTGGATATGCTTATGAGGCCTAGGTAGAAGTAAAGGATTACCACTGGTATAACCAGTGTGATCACAACTAATGCAGTCAGCAACCCTGTTCTACCACCTATATTAAGTCTATCCATCCCTCTACACCTCTATCTTCGGCTCCACCATCATCTCCCTAAATTTGAATACTCTCCAGTATATGAGGGACATTATGATCCCGATCACCACCAATACGGTGGCTAATGCTGCTCCATAGCCTATCTCCGTTACCCCGCCATACGCCCTAAACGCAACGTGATAACTATATAGACTCCATACCTCTGTAGTGTATAATCCTGGGCCTCCATCAGTCAATATAAGTATGTATTCAAAGCTTGTAAGTAGGCTGAGAGTCTGATACGCTGTAACAAATAGGAGGGGCCACTTAATCATTGGAAGCTCAACATATCTAATGATATCCAGTGTACTCGCACCATCCACCTTGGCCGCCCTATAATAGTCTTCTGGGATACTCTTCAGGGCAGCGGTGAAAACTATCATTCCGAAGCTTGTCCCAACAAATCCGTTTACAATTATAACAATCACCCATGGATTGTCCAAGATCCAATTCTGAGGTGGGATACCCATCAAACCGAGAAACCAGTTTAGTAAAGCGGTGTTGTCGCCTCTTGCAGCCCATAACCATAGCAGGGCATATACGGTGGATGGAGTTATCCTAGGAAGAAGCCATATACCCCTAACCACTGACCCAATATAGTCTGGGATGTGGTTTGTAACTATACTGACCACTAATGCCATTCCAACGTTGAATAATGTTAGTGTTGTAAAGACGTAGAATAATGTGTTGTTCATGATCTTCGGGGCGAACCGGTCATTCAAGATCCTAATAAAGTTTTGCACACCTATCCAGTTCCATTCGAAGGTGAAGTCCATAGATGTAAAGCCTATTAGGAATGTGAGTATGAACGGGATTATATAGAATATAGTTATAAACCCCATGCTGGGGACGATAAACAAATATATGGCGAGTTTATAACCAAACTTGTCTATAACCTTCTTTAGAGGACTTAGAAGGCCTCGGAGGAGATGTATAACACCCTTCTTCAAGGTGGAGAAGACCCTTTGAATGTCTTCAAAGGTGATCTCACGTTGCCATAGACTATCTCCCGACACTCTCTACACCCATATCATTAAATAAAAAGGGAGGGGGCTACTCGACGAACTCTATTGAGTCGGGAATCTGGCTCTGGAGTTCAGAAACCATATAGTCTAGAGCTTCCTCAGGCGTCATATCACCGGTCTCAACAGCCCTTAAAGCGTTGAATACAACCCTGCTATACTTACCCCAGTCTGGATGGTTAGGTATGAACGTTGTATACTCCAGCATATAGGCTACGTCTGATAAGAACCAATCCTCTGCATATTTAGTCTCACTAATCTGGCTCCTAGCTATAGCGAGGTGGGCGCTCTGAACGGCGTGTATACTATTGAAGGTGGGTAGGCTCACCAACGTAATTAGTAGGAATGCAATCTTATCAACACCCCTATCCCTAGCCTGAGTCGTTATGGTGTAGACTAGTGGATGGCTTAGAGTTACAGGCATGCCTCCCTCCTTGGATGCAGGGTGTAGGGCGTAGCCCACAACCTCTATAAACTCCTCCTCAGTTAATAGACCCTTATTGATCCATTCAGCCTTATGCCATATACCTCCTGAGAGGAATAATGCCCTACCCTCTGTGAATGGCCCGTGGAAGTCGGCGTCCCAGTCCCCGCTAAACTGGTTTGGATGTATGACTCCATACTCATAGACTGCCTTATAGAACCAGTCTAGTGTCAATCCCCACGCTGTAGTGTTGAAGACCATTTTACCAGTATCTGGATTATACAGCTTACCTCCAAACGATATGTAGAACTGGAGATAGTCATAGCCCTCCTTAACCCTGTGTACTAGACCCCTCTCCACCAGCCCAGCGTCAACCGCCTCCTTAGCAACCTCAAGGAGATCCCATAGTGTGAACTCACCGTTCTTAATCTTCTCAGGTAGACTGTTGATCTCCTCCTCACTCCATCCAAGCTGTCTCAATACATCCTTCCTAAAGTATAGTGGCCTTGCCTCAGTGTCCTGTGGAACAGCCCACATCATACCGTTGTACTTTACAGACTCCCATAGTGTCGGGAAGAAGTCGTAGTAGATGAGGTCCCAGTAAGCCTCGATATAGTCGTCCAAGGGGATTATGAAGTCGTTTGCCGCTAGATACCCAATATCTTCATGACCAGTTAGATATATGTCGGGAGCCTCTCCAGCCTCGAAGGCCTGGTAGAAGTTCTGCCTATACTGCTCCCACTCCACAGGCCTGGCGAAGAACTGACCCTCTATCTCGATTGTAACGTTAGCACCCAAGTCTCTAAGCATCACGTTCAGAATGTCTGCAGCAAGCTTAAAGTTCTCAAACCTATATTCAGAGGGAGGGTCTGGACCAATAGCCCAAACTGTAATCGTTATGGTGGAGCCCTCCTTAAGAGCCTCTAACTGCTGAGTAACCTCTTGTAGATCCTGCTGGAGCTGCTGTATCAAAGAGTCTTTCTCATCCAGCTGTTCCAAAAGCTGTGGATCACCTTTTGGAGCCGCTAAATATCCGATGGCACCTCCCAACAACAGCCCAACCAGGAGAAACACTATAGCCTGGACAGTTATCTGACCACTCCTCCTAACCATCATCCAACTCCTCACCTCCCAAAAACGAGGTTTAATTAAGGGGGTAACGATAGAAAACCCTTTAAATACGAACGGTAATAAAATTACAGGAACAAATATTTAAATCTCTATGGAAATAGTTCGAAAAGAGATCGTCTTCGATGCAAAGATCAATCACCACTTTACATTCCGAGATGAACCCATCCTTAGATTCGGAATTTTATGATATGCATTTATTTTTGTCAGAAAATATATACTAATCGATTATAAATACCACTTGCCTCCTCATATTGGTTACTAATTACTATTAGGTGGTTGCAGGTGGGAGCTGATCGTTTTGAGGAGGCTATCAACTATGTAAAACAGGCAAATGACTTGATCTATAGTGTTGATGGATTCCTCATAAAGCTCGATACAGCTATAGAGATGGTTGAGGAGGAGGATCCTAAGCTAGTCGCTGATTTCATAGAGGCTCTAAGACTAAGGGGATTGTTGGATAGATTGGCATGCCATAAAAAAGATCTAGATAGCCTAGTGGTTAAGAGTAGATTCCCATCTGTATACAAATATATCGATATATTAAGGGCTGAGTTAGAGAAGGCTCCGTGTATAGAACCATTCTCAGTAACTGTACCCAAGCCGAGTAGACAAGCCTCACAGATATCATGGGGTAAGGAGTTTAGAGATGTTAGGAGGGAGAGGGGGCTTATTAAACATAGGGGGAGGATAGTAAAGATGGCGAGAGTATCTCCGGTATGGCTACTCGCCATATCGATAATGGCGTCTACAATCATATTCTATCTCATCTTCAGACTGGTTATAGGTTAAGCCTTGATCTATAGAGATGTATGATAATCCATAGCGACAGGATCCAGAGTAGGAATATTAGCTCATATAATGTACTGTGGAATAGCTCCGCCGCGTCAACACCATAATATACATTCAGAAGAAGTATGGCATCTACTCTCCCAATATTCAATAAGAACGTCCCTATAAGACCAAACCCCACTATCTTAAGAAAGAGGGGCCTGGGCAATCTATAGGCGTCCCTCAAGGATGATGAGAATGATGTAAAGAGGAATAAGCCTGTGACACCTGCACAGGGCCACCCCAATATGACGATAGTCAATAGCCTATCCAAATATAGATAGATTGCGTATCCTGCAGGTACATATGCATACTCGACTAGATACCCCACAGCCTCCAGAGATAGGTCTACAAGGATAACGTTTGCCTCAAGAATCGCATTAAACAGGGGGTTGTCAATCCTAAAGAGGTCCGTTATAAACGCGAAAGAGTTTAGTAACAGGTATAGAGAGGGTAACGCGGTTATCCTATCCATGGAGACAATCAGCATAGAGGCCATGAGATATGATCCAATTATTGAGGCATCTATAGTGGTGTATAACGCCATATTCCTCCAATGATCACCAATCACGTCAAAGAAGTCTCCATAATATAGTTTTACAAATAGGGCTGTTAGAACAACAATGGGGAATAGGGGCAATATATAGCGATACGGTCGAATAGTCTGACTCCTGGGGGATGTGTAGATAAGCAGATAGATCGATAGGGAGAGTAGAAATATACCCCCTCCAATCCAGTTCACCTCGAGCAGATTTGGATGCCCCATGTAAAGGAGGATTGGAGATGCATATAATGCCAAACCAAACGTTTTCGAGTCGAATCGATAGATCTTGGTAGATCCTTTGGGCGGCTCCCACCTCATGAAGTAGGCTAGGGGTGTTAGGAGGAGGCTTAGCAACCCCATATTGAAACCAGTCTTATCAACATCATATGTATATGTATATTCTATAGAGAGAGTATCTACCGTATCAAGCCTTATCTCACCATTAACAACTACCACATCCAGTATCTCCCCACCCTCATAAAATCCAAGCTTAACCACCCTGGATCCGGAAGCCTCCACTTTGAAGACGAGGGTATCTATCTCCGACAACTCGATGTTTAACGCTATCGGTGTATTAGGGGGTATATATCCAGACTCCCAGAGACTCTCTAGGGATTCGTTAAGTTTATACAATTCAATACTTTCAACATAATCATCTACACTAAATATTACACCACCATAGTCTACGTTAGAGACATTGAGATGTATATAGGCCTCATAAGCACCTCCAGAACCGATCTCAATCCTATCGCCTTTAACTGATATATCAACAGATATATTGCTCCACGTCCACATATAGAGGTTCTCCAACCCTCCCAGCCACGTGAAATCCACAGGCCTAGCATAGGGCTCCCCACCTGTAAGACCCCTCCTCTCCAACACTATAATATATCTATTCGTATCTTCACGGATGGGATACTTATATTCTTTGAAATGTTTGGGGCTGACCCAGTACGCCAACTCACTTGGCTTCTCAAGGACAATATACTTATATCCATACCTATACATATCCAGAATGGCTTCCCCAAGCCTAACCCTAACCTCTTCCCTATCACTCCAGTTCCACTCCATCGCATCCCCGCCATACTCTGTATATATCCCAAGTCTATGGAGTGTGGATATAAGAGTCGGGTCATCACTCAGTAGATACACAGCATCATCAGAGATAGCATTCCCTAGAAACTCGTCCAGTCCCCCGTTTAGACCAGGATTTATCGGTAGTAGGAGGAGTATAACGAGTGTAAGTGTCAGGGCAGGGGATAATGGTGTTTTAGCCTCTCCACCTTCTAGAAGAGAGATTAGGCTGGGCTCTATAATGGCAAGTAGGGATATTAAAGCTCCCGACCCAAACGAGAAGTATGCATATATCACACCTACCAGTATGGTCAAAGCTATTTCCGGGGGAGGGAGGTCAATGTACTTCCCCCACATAAGGAGGGATGAAGCGGATGCCGTAACTATTCCCACTATACTTCTCCGCCTCAGCGAGTCGATAAGTATTACAACAGGTTCGTGTATTAGGAATAAGGCTCTGGAGAAAATAGAGAGTCTAGGGATACTAGATAAACTGTATATCGTTAGGGTAATTGGGTCACCCGCTAATAAGAGGAGGGGTGCCACAATATAGAGCGTCTGTCTACCAAGTCTATAGAGGATGTAGGAGCTCACAGAGATTGATACTGCATATATTAAATATGGTTGGATGATTGAATACGCCATCGACTCCAGAGGGGAGACAGCCATAGGTGAGGGACTTAAATATACGTTATAGATTGGGTCCCCCCCTAGAAGTTCAGACTGAAACCTCCTCTGATATCCATAATAAACAAATAATGATAAAATGAGGGGATAGATCAACAGTCCATACTTATCCACGGTTCTTAATCCACCAACCATTCCTACCACTTTCCTACTCAACACTGAACACATTGAATATAAATATGGTTTCAACGTGAAATATGAGAGGTCCATAGGAGGAGGTGTTCATAAGGTTGGAGCCATATACAGCAGGGGTATTAATGGGCTTCTCATCAGCCTTCTTCTTCACACTAAACACAGTTATCACGAGAAGGGGTGTCTACACTGGACACGTATTTGAGGCGGTCGCATATGCAACACTATTTGGAATACCAATGTTCCTACTAGCAGCTGTGGTGATGGGAGAGGTAGAGGCACTCTTGAACCCAGACCCCCTCTTCATAGCCATATTCTCCTCTGCAGGAGTCCTCCACTTCATACTAGGTAGATACATGTACTACAAGGCTATCCAACTCTCAGGAGCCACATCGGCAACCCCAATAGTCACGCTTACACAGGTCTCAGCAATCGCTATAGCCATACTAATACTGGGAGAGGATGTAGGTTTATTGAAGGGGTTAGGGATATTGGTATCCACCTTAGGAGTCATACTTCTTGCGTATACACATCTAGAGAATGTCACGTATTTGAAGGGGGTGGTCATAGGCCTATCCTCCACACTTATATTCGCGATATCTACAAACCTGGTGAGATACGGTGTAGTCAACTATCCATACCCCTATGCAGGGTTATTCATATCATATCTCTCAAGCCTACCCACCCTAGCATCATTCTACATACATAAGGAGAGGATTAGGGAGATGGATAGGGCTACATTGAAATACCTTGTATATTCAGGATTGACTGTGAATCTAGGACAGCTATTCAGGTATCTATCCCTAGTATTTATAGGAGTGACCGTTCTCTCACCAATATTCAGCACCATGCCCATACAAGTATTGATCCTATCCCACCTATTCAACAGGAAATATGAGGAGATCACTTCCTCAGTTATACTATCCAATATAATTATTACGCTTGGCGTATCACTAGTCGTTCTCAGCGGATACGTCTAAAAATTATATATGACTCAATTTAAAGATGATCGAAATTAACAGTTATAACGGTGTTATATAAGGGTGTAGAGAGTTGATCCCGCAGTTCATAATCAGCTTTAGAGAGGCGTTTGAGGTTGTACTCCTAATAGTAGTTATCATAGGTGTATTGAATAAGCTGGGAATGTTGAATAGAAGGAGAGATGTATTGTTAGGAGTTTCAGCCGCCATAGCAGCCAGCATGGGAATTGGACTGCTAGTATACATGTTTTACAATGTGACGAGCCTTAAAACACTCTTTGAGATAACAGGAGCATATCTGGCTGTAGCAGTATTAACATATGTAGTGTATCACATGGGGAGGAGTGCCAACCACATGGTATCCGAGCTGAAGCAGAAAGTATCCCACAACATATATAGTCCGATAGGCCTCTTCATAATAGGGTTTATTATAACTATCAGGGAGGGTATAGAGGTAGTATTATTCATGATACCCTTCATGACTCAATCACCCTTATCCGACACCATCATTGGATTATCAGCAGGGATATTCACTGCCTTGACACTTGCATTAGTAATCTATTTCCTAGAGATCAGGCTACCTATTAGAAAGATGTTTATCTCCACATCTATATTAATAATATTCATAGCATCCGGAGTATTAGGATATGCTGTTCACGAGACATTAGAGTACCTCGATGAGATTGGATATGACGCCTCACTGGCATCCACCTACATCTACAACCTCAACATATCTAGTGAGCATCCTATGAGCGAGGCCAATGTCTTGGGTGGATTATTGTCAGCCTTAATAGGATACTCTACCAAGATGGAGGTGGCTAGGGCAGTTATACAACTAGGGTATCTATTTACAGCACTATATCTATACCTAAGGTGGGTTGTATGGACAAGGGGCTAGTGGCCTTATCCACAACTACCGTTATTGTATACATGGGGGTAACCTTGTTTATACCCGTACCCTTCTTCATCAAGATACAGAACGTAGTGTATATAGGGCTGTACATATTGACTACTTATCTAGCCCTATATCGAACCTCCTTCACACCCCTAATCATATTAATCACATTCAACATTGGCCGTCTAAGCAGATCCATAATAACGAGTACTGGTGAGGTGGGTTACATGGCAGCCCAACACACCCCACTAATGATACTTTTAATAATCTTCCTGGGATACACCATATATAGATTCCATGAGATGAATAGGTAGCTGCATAAGTCTATGGGCTATGATGACCAAACTGCCTGGCTATATATGGCCGAATCGAGGTACACTGAGCCCAACTATATATCCAGTTATAAAATTATGTTAACATAAGTGGTGGATTAAGTGGGAGGGAAAATGAATAAATATAAGATATTGGCATCGACACTACTCCAGATAATATTCCTCAATGGAGTAGTCTATCCAATAGAGTTGCAAAACGACTATACGCTGTACATATTTGGATGGAGAGATTGCCCCCATTGTAAAGATCTAGCTCAATACATCGTGGATAAAAACATGACTTTCAAATGGTTCTGGATCGAGGATGAGGAGAATGCCGACAACTTAAAGAGGCTAGCCAACCTAATCGGCGAAAACCCTGGAACTCCCACAGTTTTAGTAGTGGTAAATGGAGTTCCGGAGGCGATAGTAGTTGGTGCTGTAACAGAAGACAGATTCTGGGAATACGTTATAAACAACCCTGATGAAAAGGTCCAAGTATACATTATACAGAGCCTAAAATCTGTTATTACGCTGCCAAGAGATGCTATAAATGATTATTTCAGTGGTCCAGAAGCCCCAACTGAGGAGATAGTTGAATACGCATATGGGCCTAGGCCATTCTACATCTATGAGTATCTACCCACAATAGTCCTCCTATTAATTATAAGCGGAGTCACGATAGCCTTCTTCTGGAGAAGAAAGGGTTAACCCATCAATAGGTGCAACCCATATATAAGTCCAATCCCGAATAGGAAGACTATATATGTCTTCAGCCTCTCAAAACCCTTCACTCCCTTGGATATATCCGGTATAAGGTCTACAGCAGCTATATAGATATAGTTGCCCGCCATGAAACCAGCTATAAATATGGGGTCGATCGGCACAATACTCGCAAGAATTATACCTAGGAAGGTCGATCCTGATACTAGCAGATTCACAGCAACAGCCTTACTAAATCCTAAACCAGCTCTCAACAATATTATAAAGTCACTTACCTCCTGAGGCAGCTCGTGTAATAGAGTGGCTAGGGAAACTAGAATACCAAGTAACGGATCTAGTGCGAATGCTGTATATATGAAGACACCATCTATAAAGTTGTGTAGTATGTCGCTAGAGATGCCCATTATCCCAAGATGAGTTCCATGTAGATGATGATGCTCATGGTATCCTAGGACCAACTCTACAAGTGTGAAGGTCATGAATCCCAGGAAGACGGAAATAGAATAGAATTCCTCACCACTCTCAATAACCATGGGAAGAGCCCCTATAAAGGCTATGCCTATAAAAACTCCTGATGCTAGGGCCAGTTGAAGTTTAATATCCATCCTATCTATACCCAGAACCTTCACAATTACCACAGCTATTAATGAGGCAACTGAAATTAGAGAAGCATATATAAAGGATATTAGAGTCACATCACTCATACCAAACACCAAGTCTCCAACTCATATCTTTATGACAAGGCCGATTAAATAAAAGATATGTTTAACGTTATAAGCATACAATGCTGATAATTAATAGGGATTCAAATGGAGTGTAACGTTGGCACTGCAGACAGGGTAGCTAGAATAGTGTTTGGACTAGCTATTCTAGGAGGAGTGTACGCTATGGGGCTTCTGGGTGATATAGTAGGAATTATACTGGGGTTGATAGGTCTCATTGTGCTAGGTACAGGTATAACTGGGTTCTGCGCCACCTACAAACTGCTGGGCATCAACACATGTGGAGCAAAGAAGACCACTGAAGAGATATCTACCAAGAAGGATTAGTCGAATCTACTCGACAGCCCCACACCCTTTTTATCGATGCCTATACACCTTGGAGATATATGTGTCGAATCCATGTCATTAATCTCGGTAGATATGTATGGAGGATGATCTAAGCTATATTCTCCAGGCAATAAGCAACGAGACTAGGAGGAGAATACTGAGACTCCTTAGAGAGGAGCCTGGTCTAACGTATACGAAGATAATGGATCGTCTGGGCATACATGACTCAGGTACATTAGGATTCCATATTAAGAAGATGAAGAGGCTTCTCAGGAGGAGTGAGTATGGCGAGTACAGCCTAAGCCCAATGGGTGTAAAAGCCCTAAGGATCCTTGACCTCCTGAATGAGACTGGAAATATACAGAGTGAAGAGACAGTAGTAGGTGGTGAAGAGAAGATAAGGGTGATAGAAGGATTTATGAACTATGAATACACGCCTAAAACCGCCAAGATCCTTTTAGAGAGGGGGGAGAAGGCAGTTATCACGGATATTGTCAGGCTGGTGATACACCCCATGGATCCAAAGTTATTCAACAAAACGGTTAAACAAATAACAGATGTTTTTATATGCTACGCCCCTTCAGAGCTATATGAACATGTGATGGATAAGAGTAGAGACATCTTCAAGGTAGAGAAATATGTCAGTAGAGCAAGTGTTAAGGAGACCCCTGGCTCGGCAGGTCTGATCGAGACGATTCTAAAGAGTGTATTAAGCAGCCTATCAATATTCCTAAAAGGATTCACCTTCAAGAAATATGTCGATAAGGATGTGCCTCTAGACCCTGGTGGGAAATATAAAGAATATGATATAGGAGATGTAAGAGATATCTATGTAGAGCTTAGAGACGCGATTCTCATACTAGATCATGGTAAACCCAGTGTAAGGATAAAGACTGTGAAGAATCTGGTTCCTAATGAGGCCATATATAGTAAAGGGGATAGTGTTGAGGTTAGACTCTCAAAAGGCGTCTTAGAGCTTAGCATACCTGATGACGACAGGCTATCTCTAGAGATCAATGTCAGAAAAGGGATAGTTACATCCAGCGGAGATATATATGTAGGGGACCTCTACCTGGATACCGAAGACACCATAACTTATCTAGAGTCCACCGTCTCAGATGGCCACATAGGTATAGAGATTTCCAGGTCCTTCTCAGACATAAAGCTAACCCTTAAGGGTAGGAACATCCTGGATCTAAACGCTAAGAACTCCACCTTAAAGATGACGGCAGACTGTAGGGTGGAAGGCGTCGACATAAACTTATCCCCTCTAAATGGATATATAAAGGTAAGGTTGGATGGTGAGGAAGTGCCCTACAACTATAAGGATGGGGATGGGCTAACCATCTCCGGGGAGATTAGGAATAG
>Ga0256839_1000528_pt1 | contig 49318 bp, 50 predicted proteins | sample 354166metaG_FD_185968 | JGI IMG/M metagenome (GOLD analysis project Ga0256839, IMG submission 185968) | Hydrothermal vent microbial communities from Mid Atlantic Ridge, Atlantic Ocean - 354-166 | ecosystem: Environmental > Aquatic > Marine > Hydrothermal vents | place: Atlantic Ocean: Mid... | reverse complement strand
AACCACTTCTATGGTAAAAAGCATACGCCCTCATCAAGAGATAAGATGTACAGGTCTTCGCTTATGACTGAGGAACTGTTCTGCGAGAGGGTCTCATCGAGGGAAGGAGAATTTGAGTGCACGACTGCTTATTCCGATTATGTTTCCCGACAACACCAGCATTTAAACTTTATTTGTCGAGTTTGTAACACTCCAGTTCGAAAGACCTTACAGGCTTACGAGAGAGGCAGCCAATGTAAAAAATGCTTCCCCCAATCCTCTAAGCCAGAACAAGAGGTTGCCGATTTTATTATAAGAGAACTCAACAAGGAGACAAAGAATAAGATTAAAAAACTCAATGAAGCAAGACTACTTCATGGTGACAAATATGATTACTCGGGAGTAAATTATACTCGCACCACTGATAAAGTGATAGTGGGGTGTCCTCTACATGGAGAATTCAGACAAGAATGGAGAGAACACTGTAGAGGACACGGATGCCCAAAATGCGCACCGAATGCCCCAAAGACATTCGAAGACTTTATTGAATCTTCTCGTGACGTTCACGGTAGCAAGTACATTTATGACAAGAGTACCTATAAAAATGTTACGACCAAGACACAAATTACGTGTAGAGAACATGGCACGTTTCAAATGAAACCAAGCACACATGTGCACAGTAAGCAAGGGTGTAAAGAGTGCGGTCTACAGACAGTCAAGGACAAACTGAGCATGTCGAGGGAAGAATTCATTGAGAAGGCTGAGAAGGTGCACGGTAAAACGTATGATTATTCAGAAGCTGTTTATGAGAATGTTTTAAATAAAATCGAAATAAAGTGCCCCGAACATGGTGTCTTCACTCAGAAAGCAGGCAATCACATAAATAACGATGCTGGGTGTCCCAAGTGTGTTGGCAGTGGACCGTCCAAACCAGAACAGGAGGTTGCCGATTTTATTAAAAATATATCTCCAGACGTACTGACCTCAGACCGAACACTGATTGCTCCAAAGGAATTAGACGTATATGTGCCATCAAAGAACTTCGCGGTTGAATTCAATGGTCTGTATTGGCATACGCTTGATTTTGTTACTAAGAAATACCACAAAGAAAAGACCGAAGCTTGTGCATCAAAGGGTGTGCAATTGTTCCATATCTTCAGTGATGAATGGCGCGACAAGAGAAGTATTGTTGAATCGATGATTCGCCATCGCTTAGGGGTTACTTCACGTCGCATATTTGCGCGCAAATGTGTATTAAAAGAAGTAACCTCTGAGGAATCCAGAAACTTCTTTGATCAAACTCACATAGCAGGTAAAACAAGATATAAAAAAGCTTTTGGGCTATATTTTGAAGGTGAGCTAGTTTCATGCGTGTCGGTGAAGAAGCCGATACAGAAGAAGCACGGCGATAATGTTTTAGAAATTTCAAGGTTTGCGTCATCTCTAAATACAGTTGTGGTTGGTGGATTTCAAAAGATTTTTAAGAAAGTTTTAGAATATGCAAGACAAGAGAATTATGAAAAAATATTGACATATGCAGATAGGCGATTCTCTGAAGGTGGAGCTTATCAGAAGGCTGGCTTCGAGCAGCTACCCCCTACTAGCACAGGATACTTCTATACAGACGGAAAGGTGCGATACTTCAGATTCAAATACCGCGCACAACAGCCAAAGCCGGAAAATAATATGGTTAGACTGACCGAGAAGCAAGTTGCCAATAACGCCAAGGTTTCTCAGATCCATGATTGTGGGCACAATGTTTTCCTATTAAAACTTTGATCGCCATCACAAAAGCCGAGAGAGAAAGGAGGTTCCAATTGGGACCTTTTTTTTGTATTACAATTGCTGAATACTAATTACAGTGAATTTATGAGGAGAAAGTCATGGCACTTCCTATTTTAACACCAGCAAGCGAAACTAGCGCCATCATATTGCCTTCACTGGGGTCCTATGGTTCCGTATCTGCTGGTTTGCCATTCGGAATTTATGCCGATGATACGAACTTCCTCTCTGGTGCAGTTGACCAGGTTGCATTTACTTATCGTAGTCTTGGCGGTGATGTCTTGGACATAGAGTTGACTGCCAATAACGTCTATTCCTCCTATGAAACAGCTGTTCTGGAATACTCTAATTTAATAAATTTACACCAGGCTAAAAACGTATTATCCGATATGCTAGGAGCCCCGACTGGCACCTTTGACCACGATGGTGAATACATTTCCGGCTCTGCTCTATCTGCCAGTATTAACAATCCTATATCTGGGGCAATAAGCACTTCTGTCTCCCTTCGTTACGCTCAATTTGATATGTCGTCCGTGAGGGATATAAGTGACGCAATTTCACAAGAGGCGAATGTCGGTGGAAAACAGACTGTTTACTCAGCTTCTATTACCGTAGAGACTGATAAACAAGACTACGATTTACAGGCAGTTGTGGTGTCGGCTTCTGCCGCAGGAGGCGTTCCGTATGCCGGACTTGTCAACAATAACCGCATTGTAATCAGGAAAGTATTCTACAAGACAAGACGTGCCATGTGGCGTTTCTACGGATACTATGGCGGTCTAAATACAGTCGGCAACCTTTCTAATTATGGGCAATATTCGGATAGTTCAAATTTCGAAGTGATACCGGCTTGGCAAAATAAACTCCAGGCTGCTGCATACGAAGACAATCTTTACACGAGAACCTCACACTTCTCCTATGAGTTAAGAAACAATAAAGTACGTTTTTTCCCTGCACCATCCTATGGACAGGTTCAGAATATGTGGTTCGAATTTACAATTACTGGGATTGGGGAGAATGTCGGTCTTGACGCAAACGTAATGAACTTGACCGGCTCTACAAGTGTCGACCAACGCATCGGGGGAGTCAATAACGTCAATACATTGCCTTTTACTAATATACCTTTTAAGAATATCAATGCGATTGGAAAGCATTGGATTCGAAGGTATGCATTAGAAATCGCGAAAGGTATGTTGGGGCAAGTAAGATCGAAGTTCTCAACTGTCCCTATTCCTGGGGAATCAGTGACCCTGAATGGACCCGAATTGGTCTCATCAGCTGAAGAAGCCAAGAGTAAACTCAGAGAAGAATTGACGTTGTACTTGGACTCTGTGTCATACAATGAGCTTTCCAGTCAGCGCGCAGACTTAGTAGATTCAGCGGGAAGAATTTTAGAGAAGATACCATCCGCTGTATTTGTAGGGTAAAGGAGAATGAATGATGTCTAATAATAAATACATACAGCCACAAACTCCACCAGCCCCTCTTTTTCTAGGAAAAAAAGAGAGGGATTATACCAAACAGATAAACGATGAAATAATCGAGAGAATGATAGGACAAGCGGTTTTATATTACCCGATAAGCCTCGAACATACCGATTTTCACCCTCTTTATGGCGAAGCTATCAAGAAGAGCTTCCTTGCCCCAATAAGAGTTTTCGCTTTGGTCAACTGGGAAGGGAGCGAGACAACCATGACCAATTATGGCGTGGATAAGACTTCCAGAATTGCAATTGGATTCCACAAGCGTAGATTGACAGAAGACCAGCATTTGTTTGTAAGGGAAGGGGATTTTGTACAATATGGAGATAGACACTATGAGATTGTCAAGTTAGGGGAACCAAGAGCCCTTTTCGGGCAGCCAGACCATCGTTTTGAGATAAGTGCAATTGCAGTTGTTAGCCGCAAAGGCAATTTTGACGCTAGCTAAGAGGAGTTAAGATGACCAACAAAAAGCCGTATGAAAACAGTGAAATCCCCTTCAATCCATCAACTATTGAGACAATTGATCAAGCGTTATTTGATTGGGTAGAAGAGGAGTTGAACTTATTTACTACTACTAGCAGCGGGTGGTCTAAGGTCCCGGTGATTTGGGTATCATCAGAACGTTCGTATCAAGTTAAGAGCGATAAACGTCTAAGAGATCTCCAGGGAACGTTCATTCTGCCGGTCATGACAATAGAGCGCACCTCGTTTGAGAAGAATCCAGGCAATCGCGGGGTTTACTGGGCTAGTCAGCCAAAGAATCGACAATTTCCTGGAGATATCCGAGGCGGCACGTTAGAAATAGCCAGAAAGATAAATCAAGAGAAAACAAGTAAGTTTGCTAATGCAGATAGCCAGCGCAACAATGGGCAGCCAAACTTTACTGGTGAAAGTAGGAAAACTGTCTATCAGACCATGTCGATCCCTGTCCCAGTATATGTGGAAAGCACTTACAGTATTGATATAAAGACAGAGTATCAGCAACAAATGAACGAAATTGTACAGTCATTCGTGACTGCACCTGGCGCTAATAATAATATAATGATCCGGAAAGACGGACATAAATATGAGGGCTTTATAGAACAATCATACTCCCTCAATAACAATGGTTCAGAGTTGGGAGAAGAACAGCGCCTCTTCGAGACGAAGGTAGAAATTAAAGTACTAGGATACTTGGTTGGTCAAAATGATAACCAAACTCAACCAAAAGTGGTAATCACAGAGAACCAGGTTGAGGTCAAAATAATGAGAGAGAGGGTGATGGTAGGGGACCTTAAAAACTTGGATATTAAAAAGATGTTCTAGGTTTTGCTAGTATGCTGCACTAATTATACCAGAATTAAATCATTGGTCCAAACACAAATCTGGATTTTTATTGGGAGAACTAGAAATGAGTACAGCAAAGAAATTCCGTTTTGTATCACCAGGCGTTTTTGTAGATGAAATAGATCGTTCACAAATCACGCGCACCGCTGGTCCGATTGGTCCTGTTATAATCGGTCGTACACAACGTGGTCCCGGCATGGTACCAACAAAAGTAGACAGCTTTTCAGACTACGTTCAATTATTTGGCTCACCTGTCAAAGGTAGTGGCACTGGTGATATCTGGAGAGATGGTAACACAACCTCACCTACTTATGCAGCTTATGCCGCACAAGCATATTTAAAGAACTCAGGTCCAATAACCGTTGTACGTCTTCTAGGGACGCAGAGCGATGAACCAACAACTACTGGTTATCAACTAGCTGGCTGGAAAACAGAAAATCCAGCTGCTGATGTTCTGGTAGCCTCTAACGGTGGTGCTTATGGACTCTTTATCGTTCCATCTGCCTCTTCTTATGCATCTGATATTACCGGTGCTCTGGCAGCCATATGGTATCTCGACAAGGGAGCAATGAGGCTAGTGGGTAATGACTTCGGTGGAAATACAGTGGGCACCGAAGGCGCAGCAAACTTTGTAGCCAATATCGGTAGTTCTTTTGAATTCCAGGCTATCATCGAAGATGAGGTTGGCTCAACGATAAAGAACACCACGTTCAACTTTAATCCAAACTCGTCAAAGTATGTGAGAAAGGTTTTCAACACTAATCCAACTTTAACGAATAGCTCTGTTACTCCAACTGATTCATTAGCTACTTATTTCCTTGGGGAGACTCATGAAGGGTTTCTGAAAACTGCTGTCGATGAAAATAGTGGCTCTGCCGCTGGTAGTTCATTTGGCGTCCTAGTAGCGTTAGAGAACAGCACAATTAGTCATGCAGATTTTGAAGGCGTAGAAGCACAGCCCGCTAAAAGTGGTTGGGTAATCGGTCAAGATTTAAGCAATGCAACCGCAAACTTTGATGCTAACGATATGACTAAGTTATTTCGTTTTGTCGTAAACAAAGGTGATGGCTCTGGTGAGTGGGAACAAAATAATATCAAGATTTCCATAATGGATATAAAGGCATCTAACAATGACTTTAACCGCTTTGGCACTTTCAGCGTGGCTATCAGAAAGGCAGATGATACCGACAGTAGACCGGAAGTTTTGGAAATGTTTACGAATGTCAATCTTGATCCTAACTCTGGTGATTATATCGCTAATAGAATTGGAGACAAGTACGTCTCATGGTCGAAGAGTGAGAAACGTCACAGAGAATTAGGTGATTACAATAATAAGTCTACTTATGTCCGCGTTGAATTGAATACTGTTATTGAGCAGGGTGGTATTGAACCAGAAATGCTTCCTTTTGGCTTTTTCGGTGCGCCACGCTTCAAGACGATTGATTTGATAAGTGGCTCGGCAGTTGCAAGCACCGCACTTATGGTTGGAACTGGTTCTGTTCCGCATGCTCCAGCTACCGCTGGAACGGTCGCAGTGGTAGGTGGACCAACAAATTTCTCCGCAAGTCTCGAGTTCCCCAAAATGACGCTCAGAGTCTCTAGTTCTGATGCAGGCGTTCTCGATGATTCGGATGCATATTTTGGTATTACAACCCAAAAGGTTGGCGCTAGTAAATTTGATGAAGACTTTAGGGATCTGGTACGTACAAAACCTGATGGTGTAGACTCTCATATTGTTGGCGCGAGTACGGAATATTCATTTATATTCTCACTTGATGACGTCAAGGCTGTTGCCGGTTCTACCGCTAAGAGTTTCTATCTATCTGGCAGTCGTGTTGCTGGAACTTCTGTTACAGCCACTGCGGCTGGTGTGACGGGTTCGACAGATGGTTATAAAGCTATATTGCAACGAGGACATGATAGATTCACGTTGCCATTATTCGGTGGCTTTGATGGGCTAGATATTAAAGAGCGTGATCCTTTCCGAAATAGCTATCTAGCACTCGGTGGCGCAGTAGAAACAGGCAATTATGCCGTGCATTCATTACGACAAGCTATCGATTCGATTAGAGATCCTGAAGTAGTTGATATGAATTTAGCGACTATTCCTGGTATCACTGCTGATGGAATTACAAATCACTTAATTGACACAGTGGAGAATCGTGCTGATTCGTTGGCAATTATCGATGTTGATGGCGGTTATCAACCAGCACATGAAAACACTTCAGCTGAAGTTGACCGACTTGGCAGTTCCGCAACGACTATAAGCAATCTGAAAGACCGAGGATTGAATACTAGCTATGCTTGTACATATTACCCTTGGGTTAAAATTAATGATCCCGAGTCCGGTTCGCCGGTATGGATGCCTCCCTCGGTGGTGGCGTTAGGAACTATGGGTTCATCGGCAGCAAAGAGTGAATTGTGGTTTGCCCCGGCTGGGTTCAATCGTGGTGGCTTGACTGAGGGCTCATCAGGGCTGCAAGTAACCGATGTGAGAGAGAAACTCAACAACAAGCAGAGAGATGCATTATATGAAGTGAACATTAATCCAATAGCATCATTCCCGCAGGAAGGTATAGTTATCTTTGGTCAAAAGACCCTACAAGTTACCCAATCTGCTTTAGATCGTATTAACGTGCGACGACTTATGCTATTTTTGAGAAAAGATATTTCACGTATTTCTTCGCGTTTGATTTTCGACCAGAATGTGCAGACTACGTGGGAGCGGTTCTTGAGTAAGGTTAATCCTCTCCTAGAGTCAGTGCAAAGCAGGTTTGGCTTGTCTGAGTTCAAGGTGGTGCTGGACGAGTCCACTACTACGGCTGATCTAATTGACCGGAATATAATGTACGCGAAAATCTTTTTGAAACCTGCTAGGTCGGTAGAATTTATAGCCCTTGATTTCATCGTCTCTAAGACTGGTGCCTCATTTGAAGACCTCTAAGTAGCTGATAACAATGACTAAAAGATGAAAGATGAAGAAAGAGCCCGCAAGGGCTCTTTTTGTTTGAACGGGGACGTAAGCAAAGGCGTAATAACTAAGGTGTAATAACTAAGGTGTAATAACTCACTTTACTTTTTGAATAGAGTATGTTATGATATTTGTATGAAAAAACTAACAACAGGGGAATTTATAGAGAGAGCCAGGAATGTGCATGGTGAACAATATAACTACACAGAAGTAAAATATGATGGCGCAAACAAGAAGATTGAGATCCTATGTCATGAGCATGGTACCTTCTTTATGCTCCCGCTGAACCATATTAAAGGTAATAAGTGCCGTAAATGTAAACAAGAGGAGGACAGGGAAAATAATCGAACCTCTTTCCTAGAGAAAGCGAGAAGGGTGCATGGAGGTAAGTTTGACTATTCTTTGATGGTATATCTTTCATCGAGCGAAAAAATAATAATAAAATGTGCTCTCCATGGTAAATTCTATCAGCTGCCATATGCACATCTACAGAACAACGGTGGCTGTATGGACTGTTCACCATCAAAAGTGCTAACAACACTTCAATTTATCACGCGAGCAGAAGAGATTCACGGGAAACAATATGATTATTCGAAAGTAAATTATATTAGCGCCAGGAGAAAGGTTACAATAATATGCAAAAAACATGGAGAGTTCTTACAGAATCCTAACGATCATTTGAGTAAGAAGGGGTGTGCGAAGTGTGGGCACAACGGTACTAGAGTGTCGAATACAGGAGAATTCATTGCGAAAGCCACAAAAATTCATTGTAATAAATATTCATATGCTGATGTAGTCTATGAGAAAGCTCTTGAGAAGGTTACGATTATCTGCCCAGAGCACGGAAGTTTCTCAATGAAAGCCTCAAATCACCTTAGTGGGCAAGGCTGCAAAATGTGTGCCAATTCACTATTGCGAACAAAGTTCGCTAAGGGGAAAGCAGAGTTTATAAGAGATGCGAGGTTGATACATGGAGACGAATATACATATACCAAGGTAAACTATATCAACAGCAAAACAAAGGTAGAGATTTTGTGTGAAAAGCATGGTAGCTTTATGCAAGCGCCAGGCACCCACACTTTGCAAGCTTGCGGGTGCCCTCGATGCTCAGCTGCTGGGATTTCAAAGAAGGAAATAGCTTGGCTAAACTCACTCTCAATTGAAGGGGTGATAACTCAATTTAAGGTAGGCAAATACAGGGTTGATGGCTATGATCCAAAAACAAATACAGTATATGAATTCTTGGGTAGTTTTTGGCACGGAGATCCGACGATCTATAAGGAAGGTATCAATCCTATCAATAAAAAGAAATACACTACTCTGTATGAAGAGTGGCTTCACCGTCGAAAAGAGCTTATTAATCAAGGGTTTAACGTAGTCGAAATGTGGGAGAGCGACTTTGATAATATTAAAAAATAAGGTAGGCAGTTTAATCGAGTGAACACTATTTACAGCGTATTATATCGTGAGGGCTTTAAAATGGCATTTTGGACAGATAAGACTTTAGAACCAAAAAGAAAGTATCGCTTTCTTGTAAGATTCGGCGGATTCGATGGTGGTTTGACATTCGTTGCCAAAAAAGCCACTAAACCAAAAATGTCCGTAAGCAAAGCGGAACACAAATATATCAACCATACATTCAAGTATCCCGGTAGAGTAGAGTGGAATGACGTCGAGATAACTATTGTCGACCCGACCAACCCTGACGCCGCCAAAGGTCTGGCTTCTATCTTGGAGAGTTCTGGTTATATTATTCCACGCACTCCTAACGACGTAACGACTATGTCAAAAGCATCAGCCGTTTCAATGCTTGGTTCTATTACCATCGAGCAGTGGGGAGATAACCATCCAACCAATTTTGGCTCAGAAGGATTGCCCGAGAGCGCAGACGGTAAATTAGAGACATGGCGACTAAAGAACGCATGGATTTCAGATGTCGACTTTGGTGATCTTGATTATGAATCAGATGATTTGAGTGAGATTAAGATAGTTATAACGTATGATTGGGCTGAATTAGAGTCGGCACCAGGAGCAAATTCTGGTCATTCTGATGCAGATGACGTTATTGGCTCACTAGGACTCGAAGCAAACACAAGATGGAAGCTTAATTAAGTTACAAAATATCTTTACTAATGTTATACTGACCCTCTCTTTGGAGGGTTTTTTTATGGGCAAACCAATTTCGGCAGATGAATTTATCGCAAAAGCGAGAAATGTTCATGGGGCAAGATATGATTATTCTAAAGTAAAATACAGCAATACCATAACAAAGGTAACGATAATCTGCGAAGTGCATGGTGATTTCTTGCAAACACCAAACCGCCACCTTTATTCGAATGGATGTATCAAATGCACCCATGCCAAATTCAGCAATGCTTATCGGATGTCAAGCGAAGAGTTCGAAAAGAAGGCAAGAGAACGACACGGAAAAGCATACGACTATAAACTCATCAACTATATCAATAATAATGTTAAAATTAGCATAATCTGTAAGAAACATGGTAGGTATGAACAACTCCCCAGATCTCATTTATGCGGACAGGGGTGCCCTCAGTGTGCCCTCAAAACAATGAAGACAAGCAAAGGGGAAGCCCAATTGGCTGAATTTGTCGCTGAACACACGACGGTTGAGAGAAACAAATATTTCTCAAAAAACAACAAACGATATGAATTGGATATTTATTGCCCGAATGATGGAGTGGGGATAGAATATGATGGGATCTATTGGCATTCAGAGGAGCAAGGCAGAGGGAGACACTACCACAAGGATAAAGATTCGTTCTTCGAAAGAGAATTCGGGATCGGCATCGTGCATATCCGAGAAAACGAGTGGAGAGATAAACGAGAGGTGGTAAAATCACTCATCAAGAGAAGGATAAATGTACTACCGAAAAGGAAGTTGAGAACCGCCTGCTGGGAAACTCAACCCCTCGAGGCTAAGGAGTTTCTTACAGAAAACCACTTGCTTGGTGTCACACACATCCATGGGGTTAATATTGGCTTATATCATGCCGAAACAGGAGAATTGATAAGCTTAGCAACATTCAGTAGATGCTTCCCGGGCAAATCAGAGTGGACACTTGAAAAATTCAGCGAAAAGCTTGACACGGCTACTGACGGCGCGCTCAACAAGATAATATCCTATTTCATAAAGATGTTTAAGCCAATTAGCGTAGTAGTTAGGGTCGAATGTAAGCACGAAAACAGTGAGGTATATGATAGAGCTGGCTTTGTTTTTCTAGCTCACCATCCGCCGGATTATTCTTATCATGATAACAGGGGAAGTCTTTATAACAGGCACGAGAAGCTAGAGAACGACAAGTATGGTAAAATATGGGATTGCGGAAAGTTAGCCTTAATATGGAAAAAGACCCCCTAGCGTACTAATTATCACTGTATTACAAGATTATTATGATAATCTCACGAGGTCAAAATGACAGAACATGAAGAGGAAGGGCTCTCTTTTCCAATGCCGACCGAACAGGTTGACTTGCCTTCCAGAGGAAATTATTACCCAGATGGGCATCCCTTTGCCGGCAGAAAAAGTATAGAAATTAAATATATGACCGCAAAAGAGGAGGATATTCTAGTAAACAGGAGCTTACTGAGAAAAGGGATAGCTATTAACAGGCTGATTGAGAGCGTATTAGTGGAACCGAAAGTATCAACAGACGATATGTTAATAGGCGACAAGAACGCAATATTGATCGCAGCAAGAATCACAGGGTATGGTAGTGAGTATGAGACAAGCGTAGTGTGCCAGGCATGTGAAGCGAAAACAGAATTCAGTTTTGATTTAGAACAACAGCAAACCGTTAAAGGGGGTGATGCAACTTTAGCCACAGTTACAGAAAATGGAACGTGGAAAATTAAATTACCTAAATCAAAATGGAACGTTGAAGTCCGTCTCCTCTCGGGCAAAGATGAGAGGAGACTGGCGGATACACTAGCAATGAGAAAAAAAAATAAACAGCCAGAGAATGCAATAACTGAGCAGATGAAGCTTTTCATTGTCTCTATAAATGATGAAGCAAATTATGAAAAGCTAGGAAACGCCATCAATTCAATGATGGCTCTTGACGCCAAATTTTTGCGCAAAGTGTATTCTAGCTTAGTTCCAAGCGTCGAATTGAAACAAAAATTTACCTGTAGAGAGTGCGAACTCGAAACCGAAATGGAGGTTCCGTTTAGTACGGACTTTTTTTGGTCTAAGTGATTCTTATATCGAGAAGGTGTATGAACAATTTTTCTACCTGAAGTATCATGGCAATTGGGGATTTCAGGAAGTTTACAACCTTCACATCAAACTACGGAAATGGATGTTCGCGAAATTGGTGCGCCAGAAAGAACTAGAAGCAGAAGCGATAGAATAAGGAAGGAGGCGTGTGCCTCCTTCTTTCTTATGGTACTATTTACATTCGTGGAGAAGCAAAATGAAATATAGAAAAAATGAAAGCTATCAAAAGGGACCAATTGGCGCAGACGGTTTGGGGGTGTATGATGGAGACAGCGAAATACCGCCAATGACTTTAGACCTCGGCAGCTATAGAGCCGGCAATCTTGATGAGGGTCTGCTCGGGATGATGGGCGCCTGGATTAAAGACATAATGAGCGCAATGTTCCGAGGTAGTTCACTACCTGTTAAGATTAAGGGGACACCTTCACAGATCGACAGCTTCGCTAAAGCGTTATCGAGAGAGAAGAGATACCTCGAATCTTTTTCGGAATATGGGTTAGATGATCCGAAGACCTATCGAAGCAAGGCAGAACTAGATAAAGCAACTGCGAAATTCACCAGAGCGACGGGCATTCCGTGGGCTTTTAGTGACTAATAAAGGGAAACAAGAATAGTGACCGAAGAACTAGACCCAAAAATACTTGCGCAAGCACTTAAGCTTTCAGAAGAACTCAACAGATCTGCTGAAAAGAGGTTAGCTATTATCGAGGCTAACAAAGATGAGATAGCAGAAGAGCTGAAGATCATCGAAAAACGCCTTAAATACGAAAATGATATTGGCAGCCAGTTAGGAGTTCACAAAGAAATCCAACAAAAAGAATTAGAAATAGCAAAAGTCCTCATAAGGGAAGCGAAGACTAGACTCGAATTAGGCAAGATTACCGCCAAAGAGTTTGTGAACATTCGCCGTGAGAATGAAGAAATACTCGAGTTGGTACAGGAACAATCTAGTGCATTAGATGGATATGTCAGCAAGCTGAGCAGTGCAGTTTCGCGCTTTACTGGCATCACAGGTGAGGCGGAGACTATGGCTGGGCATATGCTCAAGCTGGTGAATTCTGGTGAAAAATTTAGCATCTCGATGGCAGCCACTCTCGTTACACTGAAGAAGCAGGTGAGCCCGATCAATATTGCTACTGCTGGCATTGACACTATGGTGCAATCGAGCCTAATGCTTTTAGCTGCCCAAGAAGAGGCGCTAGCATCATTTAATAAAGTGACCGGAGCCGCCGGTAAGTATAATAAGATGATCGTAGAGATGGAGCGTTCCAATAGCCAGTTTGGTGTCTCAACAGCTGATTCGGCATATGCCGTACAAGCTCTTTTTACCGGAATGACAGCTTTTACAAACCTGAGTTCCGATGCAGCTGCTCAGTTAGCCAAGACCACTGCAATGCTCGATAAATTAGGTGTCGATGCAGCAACAACCGCCGCTAACTTGAATGTTGCAACCCGGGCGCTGGGCATGACTGTGACTGAAGCAGAAGTATTGCAGCGCGAATTGTTCGCAACAGCAGAAGCCCTAGCACTTCCACCGGCTGCTATAGCTGAGGGGTTTGCAAAGGCAGCTCCACAGCTTGCTCAGCATGGAGCTAGCATGGTCAAGGTCTTCAAAGAACTTGCAATTGATGCTAAACAGACCGGTGTAGCAATTGATGCCTTGATCGCCATCACCTCACAGATGAACACTTTTGAGGGAGCTGCTGATGCTGCTGGTAAACTTAACGCTATCTTGGGTGGAGATCTGCTCAATAGTGTAGATTTACTAACAGCTTCAGAAGATGAAAGATTGAAAATGGTGCAAGATTCCATAAAGTTATCTGGTCGACAGTGGACGGAGATGAATAAGTTTGAGAAGATGGCAGTCGCGTCTGCCGCTGGAATTAACGACATGGCTCAGGCAGCTGCAATTTTCAATCCCCTAATGATTGGGATGACAGAAGCACAAAAAGAAGCAGCAAAATCACAAGCAGAACTGGCGGCTAACGCAAAGTCTGTGCAGACTATCTTTGCACAGCTGCAGTCGGTTATGTCAAGATTTGCTGTAAGTTTGAGACCGCTTGTGGAGGGAATGAAATTTATCCTAGATGGTATTTTGAAATTAAGTGATATGACTGGGGGCATCTTGATGCCTGCCCTTGTCGGACTGTTTGCATTATTTGTGGTTGGAACTAAATTAGCTGCCTTATTTGGCACAGTAGGGCTCGGACCATTGGCAGTGGGAGGCACTGCCGCCGGAGCAGGCGCTACAGCAGCCGCAGGCGGTGTGTCGGCTCTGGGTGCTGCTGCCACCGCCACTGCGCCAGGTCTTTTATCTCTTGGTGCTTCCATGCTTCTTATTGGCGGCGGAATAGCTCTTATTGGCGTAGGCGTCTGGGTAGCTGCAAAAGGTGTCGGCTCTCTAATTTCAGAGATTGCTAAGTTGTCCCCTTCACAACTCTTTGCATCAGCCGCCGCGCTTAGTGCTTTCACGACTTCGATTTTGGCTATGGGTGCTATTGCGCTTGTAGCCCCCCTTGTAGTGGGCGTGCTTTTGGCAATGAGTGCTTTCAATGCTACTCTTCACGGAGTTGACTTCAGCAGTGCTGTAGCTGGTTATCGTAAAATCGCAAATGAAATTAATAATATCGTCGAAAGTATCGAAAGAATGCCTCTGACAAAGGCTATGACGTTCTCTTATCTTGTGGGTGCGCCTGCCCTTGCTGGAGCTGTACCAGCTACTGCTGGTGCTACCTCGTCATCCCAGATGGCAACTGCGACCAGCGGGCTAGAGAGGATGTCGAGTGCCAACGCAAAACAAGCATCGCTCAATAATTCCATGAACAGAAGGGCACCTGAGCAAGCGCCTCCTCCACAAATAATAATAAAGCCCAACATTAAACTGGTGATTGACCGCAAAGAAATTGGAAGAGTTTTGGATCCAGAAATAAGATCTAGGATAAAGGCGAATGAGAGGGTTATCGCAGGCAGGGCGGTTAGAAGCCCTTTAGAATAATTTTTTAGGAGCAAAAAGATGTCAGGTACAAAGAAAGAACAAACAGAAAGCGTGGCGGTTCCGAAGCAAAATCAGCGAGGAAAATCTCGCTACGGGCATCACTTCTCAGACATGTCGGACAATATTGGCACTCAACGCCCAACGGCAACTGCAAAAGGTCATGTCATTCATTGGTATTCGGTGGCAACTGGTGCAACAGTGCATTTTAAAGCCTTTCTAACGAATTTCCAAGACCAATATACCTCTGACTGGAGCGATATGGAGACTTTTGGGAGAATGGATCCTATTTCTACTTTTAAGAAGACAGGGCGTGTTATATCACTTGCCTGGGATGTCCCTTCAGCGTCAGTTGAGGAGGCAAGATTTAATTTGCGTGAAGCAGAACGATTTATTTCGATGTTATACCCTGTTTACGAAGAATACACAGTTTCGGCAAACATCGGTCTTGCTGCTGGTGTAGACAGGGTGGAACTGGATTCGAGTGGGACAGAGGACAGTAAGAAAGCATTAGAGGTAGCAGCGGCGAAAAAGATATTATCTTCGAAAGGGGGCACCTCCCAGCGCCAAGTCGGTGTTATGGTGGCACCCCCGTTGTTTAAACTCAAATTTGCAAACCTTATAATGGATAATAGTGACAAAGCAAGCATAAGAGGTGGAGCCTCTCTCTCGGGCTTAACCGGGAAGTTGTCTGGATTGTCTTATGAGCCAGATATCGAACAGGGCTTTTTTGGGCACACCGGAATCGATGATGTCGGGGCAGGAGTTCTAATTCCTCAAACTATAAAATTCTCGTGCGAGTTCACCGTCCTTCACACTAGTCCACTTGGGTGGAACCCTAAGAAAACCAAGGGCGGTAATAAACGTTCTCGAGGCTTTCCGTACCACAGTCGTGACATCACAAAAAACAGAGGCAACTAATGACTTATTCAAGGTATGACGAGCGTTCCATAAAACTCAATAAATCAAAATTATACAGTGACCATTTTACGCAACGGGGGGTAAGGAGCATTAGGCACTATTCTACGCCTAAGATGTCTTTCCCAGACGCAACAGAGTTATCGGAATTAGAGTCTGAATCAGTACTCTGGAAACGTGGTGATCGCTTTTGGAAACTTGCAGAGCAGTTTTATGGAAATGCAGAATTATGGTGGGTATTGGCATGGTTTAACAAGAAGCCAACTGAAGCCGATGTTGCGATAAATGATATAATTTTGATTCCGCAACCATTAGAAAAAATATTATCTTTGTTGGGGGTATAAATGGGCTTCTTAGACACGTTAGGCGATATTGGTGATTTCTTGGTAGAAAAGGTAACTGGTGAGCCTGAGGAAGAGACACTAGCGAAGAACCAATACAAAGAGTTGGAGGGCGATGCGAGGCAGTCAGCTCTAAGATTCCAAGAACAATGTTATTTAATGCTCAATTGGGAGAGTATTGTTGCTTCGAATAGGGGCTTCTTGAATGCCCCCAAGAGATATAAGCAGTTTGGTATTATAGAGCACCAGAGACCATTCGAGTTGATAAATTTGCTGTTCAAAAAATCTGACAAAGCTGAGCTGCTTCTTGGAATGTCATCGGCTCAAATTAGTGCTTTGGTTCCGAAGGTTCGCCTCTATAAAGAGTATAAAGATCCAACGACAGGTAAGTCTGTTTCAATTGAACTGCCTTTCGATGATATAGCCAGAGAAGATAAAATAGCTAATATAATGAACACAGGCGCAGGGCGAGGCGGAGGAGTTGGGCTAAAGAGTTTTACCTGGAAAACGCTAGGGACGAACCCAGCCAACAAATTCACATTCGGAGCAGAGCTTGTTCTGCATTTGCAAAATATTGAAGACCTTTTCGAAACGAGGGATACGAAATTAGTCAAATTCGGGGCGAAAGAGAGTGTTGTTGACATCGCCTACTCTGACCTCATACTCACGCAGAAAAAATTCAGGTCGGGTTTTAATGAGGGAAGCTTCACTTATGATAAAGACTATTTCAGGATCAAGGCTGTTGTTGGTTGGCATGCACCAGCTTTGAGAAGTGGCACATATAAGAGGTTGATACCTCAAGAGTTGTTAGAAGAGATAGAGAAAAACAACATTGTTATGTATCTCGGACTGAAGAATCACGAAATAGATTTTCAGGATGATGGCACCGTCGAGTTAAAAATCAATTATATCTCTTACTCGGAAATAATGATGTCGGATCCGCAAGGCGCGAACATATTATTTGAAAGCGCAGCGGCTATAACCGAGAAGAGAAAGCTAGCCAAGATACTGGCTCACTTCGAAGCTTTGAGTGCAAAAGAGCGAACCCGTTTAGAAGATGCCGGAGTAAATGTTGGTGAACTCGGGGAGGATGATTTATTAACCATCAGTGATAAACAGGTCGAGGAACTAAGCACAAAATTAGAAGAGCTGGTGAGTATTTCAAAAGAAGCCTCTTATAAGAGGATAATTTCTGGGCTATATGAAAAAAAACAACTTAGATATTTGCGTGCCCCTAAAGACTTCTTCGACAAAAAAATAAGAATCAAGACAACTGCATCGAGAGGTAAGCTAGCGGTAGGTGATATTGAAAGAGCGAACAGGGAGGCTCAGGAAACACGAATGAGGAACGAGACGACTAACCCAGATGGCGCGAGAAATCTCTTGACTGGGGCAGGTGCTATCGGTGCATCTGTAAGTTATGCCGAATATTTAAATTCGAACGAAAATAATGCTAGTTTGACGGCAGATGAGAGATTGATTGCTTCGACAGCCGCTATAAAAAATATTTCTGAATTTACTGAAGAAGGGCAAGCCTACGATAAGGATAGTTACTTAGTAACATTCTTTTACCTTGGCGACCTTATCGATATTGTCTTGGAAGGCATGTTCGACAAGCCGGGAGCAGGACAGAACACTGGCTTCCTGGAAAAGGAACTAAGAATTATAACTGGACCACTAACATTTTATGACTACGGGCAATTAGTTGACACTGGTCTTGTAGCCAAGATAAAAGGGCTCAGAAATGATAAGTATAGCTATGATAAGGTATATCGTGGGAAAAGAGTGAGTGTTAATATAGCCGACATCCCCATTTCATTTAAGATTTTTACCAATTGGTTCTATGAAAATATAGCAGATAAAGGCTTGGAGAATATGACCTTCAAGAAATTCATGGATTCAGTGATTAATGATCTCGTGATAAGGGCACTTAGTACCGAGTGTACCGAGTTTGCCCCAAAGCAACAAGCGAGAATAACCTATAAATCATTCTCGGTACCAGAGAATGATGTCAGGGAGGCTGCTTTTGACTCTCAGAATTCACAAGGCGGTGTGCGGATGGATGCCATTGAGTTTGCAAAGTTCCCATTTATCCTAAAGAAAAACAAGTTGTCTCAAGATAAACAGTTGCAAAACTATCTAATCATTTATGGCACAATGGAAAATCCATTCGATCTTGTAGGAGATCCCGGAGCTGATAGCAAAAATGGGATATATCACGTATTCTTCGGGAACGAACGTGGCTTAACGAAGAATATTAAATTTAAGAGAGAAGATCTGCCCTTTATAAGAGAAGCAAATATCCAGAGCAATCTAGTCGATAAGATGGGACCGGCTAAAGTGTTAAGAGACAGGTATAATGCTGATCTGAACATGGTGGGCAACAACCTATTTGAGGTCGGTGGCAAGGTGCATATCACTCCTACAGTATTCGTCGAGAAAGGTAGCAAAGGCTCTTTGGTCGCGAGATCAAAGATCTTAAGAGATTTGGGCATCGGCGGTTATTTTGATATCATTTCTATAGAGAGTTCTATAGAATCAGGCATCTATGGCACAAATTTAGAAACGAGATGGACTGCCAGGGGAGATGGAACCTTTAATGTTGGCGATGAAGAAGTGAGCCTCATTAATACCAGCGAAGTGAGGCACAAGAAATCTGTCACCATTACAAACAACGTGAGAATTATCAATGGCAATTAAGGAAAAAGAAGAATTACCGACCAACGCACTGCCGAAAGGCAGCAATACCATGAACGCTCGTTCTGTCTTCTTGCAAAGGAAATTATACGAGAGGCTTTCATTCTCTTCTTCACTACTTTCCCCAAGCAAACCAATCGATTTTTGGTATAAAAAGCCTTATTACGGTAGGATAGACAGCTCAGGCAGGGCAATACAGGTCTCCGAGGAGAACTTGGTACATTTACGTGAAGATGTTTTTGTCCTTAATTTTGTAGCTGATGCATATAACGACTTATCTGATTATATGTTATGGCTAGACAGCCGAGGGGCTATCGAAAGAAGCAGCCCATACACTGCCCTGGAACCGACCAGGGGGTGGCAGTCGATAGACGGTGCATATCACCAACTGATGGAGATGTTATTTGTTAAATTCAAGGCATATCTAGTGAGTTTTCGCAAAGATGAAAAGATTACAGACTTTGATAGTTTTATGGAGGTTTTTGTAGAATTTATAGACTCAGTGACCCCTTTAATTCCGATAACTAAATCAAGTTTTATATTGTCCAAGAAGTCATCTCCACTAGTTTCTGGCTTGGTGATCGATTTATCTGAGGCATTATTTTCAGAAGACTCCCCCAAGGTAGAAGATTTTTTGGAGGATGCAAATTTCCCTATCTTCAAGGACGCCGCACAAAAGTTCGGGTTCAAAATAGACAAACATGCCCCATGGAGGATAGTGGCGGATATCGGTTCTCCGGCTTTAGTTAAGTACTTAGCTAATTATGATGTGGATAATACGAACGTGATGGAGCGTTATTTTTTTCAGGCTCACTATTCAGATTTATCTTCTCTGAGAACTTATATTATAGAATTTTACAACTCGTATGTGACGGCGAAACCAACAATTGTTGTCGCCAGATTGAAGACCATACATGGCAAATCGAAAGTATGCAGCAAAGAGATAGTGAGGGTCGCCCAAGAGGAGCAGCCTCTGGCTACAAAAGAAGACACTAGGTACTGGTTGCGTTTCTATTCTTTTATTCGTGCGCGAGAAGAGAATAAAGGGTGGTCACAAGTTGAATTCGATATCTTTGTAAAACGTGTGCTTCACTACGAGGAGGGGAGGGACACAGACACAGCTCTTGATTATATCAGCAGAAAGACCAGTTCTCCTTCGGGGGTAAAAAATAAAGAACGTAATTTTCACTTTTTTCGAACCAAAGGGTTGACCGTTCAAGAATAATGTGTTAGAATGGGCGATGACTTTCATGAGCCTTGACGACAAATCAGAATGCATAGGAATTTATCTTAAAGGTGAATTGTTAATGCACGGCAAGGTTCCTGATAACCTGGACCGCACTTGGAAATACCTTCCGCACCTACGCGGAAAAGATATAGAGTACGCACAGCTGTACTGTACTGGGCAGACCTTGAAGGAAGTTTGCCCACCTTCCTTAAGCAAGGAATGGGAACGCTTAACGGGCAAACTTCAAGCATACCTTACTAGTTTTGCGGAAGCAAAGATAAATTTAAATGAAGTATGTTTTTATGACCTGGTGCCGGTACAATTTCTAAAAGAGTTTTTTGACATGAAGTGCAAGATCACCGACAGTGTTTTTGAGACCTTCAAGAAACCGAGTGATTATAGATATCGCCTAAAACTAGAAGAGCTTTTAGGCGATATCCGGGGCAGGCGCTTAATAATAGAAAGTGGCGTTCTATCGAAGCAACGCCACAAACCTCGCGTTAGGGGCTTCCTGAAAAAACTGGAGACTGTAAGAAAGAACGTAGATTACAATCAGTTTGGTTCTAAGACAGGGCGATTAACTACAGCCCCGAATACCTTCCCCATTCTTACGATGGATGCCGCATACCGTGCCATAGTAAAGCCGTCAAAAGGCTGGTTTGTTGAGTTTGATTACAATGCAGCCGAGCTAAGGACATTATTGGCACTAAACGAGCTTGAGCAGCCAGAAGGAGATATCCACAAATGGAACATGGAGCAAACTGGCGCTGCTAGCCGAGAGGCTGTGAAAAAGGATGTCTTTGCATGGCTTTATGGCTCAACTGTTGTGGATAATTCCAAGTTCGACTCACTATATGATACGAAAAAAATCAGAGAGAAGTTCTGGGATGGTTATGAAGTAACAAATTATTTTAATCGCAAAATAAAAGCCGATAGTTATCACTCACTGAATTATATCATCCAGAGTACAACTAGCGACCTTGTCTTACGACAAGCAATCAAGGTGCATGACTTTTTGAAAGGTAAAAAAGCGCACATTGCTTTCATTATACATGATTCAATTATCTTAGACTTCTCTTATGAAGAGAAGTCAAATATTAAAGAGGTAAGGGATATTTTCTCCTTCACAGAGTTAGGAAATTTTAAAACTTCGGTAAAAATTGGCAAAGGTCTTGATAAAATGACTGAGGTAGAGGTATGACAGACTTGAATATAGTTGCATTAGGTGATTTGGCTAGCAGCGTTTCCACTGGGTTTGGACAATATCCCCAATATAAAATTTACAGCATTGTTGTGGGAAACAATAACGATAACGACAGTGTGAGGCACATTTCCTTTGAAAATAGTGTCGAAGAATACGAGAGGAATACCCCAAATTTCGGCGCTTTTTTTTCCGACATACGTGGGGAGGTTCTGGTCGTTTGTACTGGTTCAGAAGCGATCAGCGGCTCCTCACTACGAATTATAGAGCAACTAAAGGGAGAAAAGGTAAGTTGTATGTTCCTAAGGAGCGAGCGCGGCTTGCTGACAGAAACAGAATTTCTACAAGAGAGAGTCGCATTTAATGTCTTGCAACAATACGCCAGATCTGGTATGATAGAAAGAATGTTTCTTGTTGATATCCCCTTAATCGATGACATAAGCGGAGATGTGTCTATTATGGAATATAGCACAAAACAAGCAGAAATTATCGCCTCAACATATCATATGGTACAGGTGTTTATGAATTCGGTGCCGGTTATGGGTCACGTCACAGCGCCGCAGGTGCCCAACAGAATTAGCACAATTGGAATAACGAGTATCGATGATAAGGAGGATAAAATGTTTTTTTCTATTGACAAACCTTCTGAAAAGTACTATCTTTACGCTATAAACAAGGGGATGCTCAACAGCGATAAGCATCTATTGGGAAAAATAAGGGCGCAAGTGAGGAGCCGCTCCGACGGAGCAGCCGAAGTAAAATTTGGCATCTTCCCTACTGAATATGAAGATAATTTTGTATTTTGCCTTTTTAATACAAAGCAGATTCAAGGAGAGGAAAAGTCTTGACAAGCTAAGAAAAATGAGTTATACTAAACAAAAACAAAAAGAGGATATCATGAGATTATTTAAAGGAACATTCGTTAAGAAAGATGGAACATCACGCACAATGAAGTTTGTAAAAGTGATAGATTTGCCCCAAGCAATCTTGGAACGTATTCGTCGCCCCACGGCACCGTTTGTGAAAAAAGGATTGGAAACAGTCTGGGATGTTGAGAGTGCAAACTTCCGTATTTTCAACCACAACACCGTGAAAGGTGAATTAGCTGTAGAGGAGCTATCTGAAGAAACCTTCCTTACCAACGCATCGCTCTGAAATTAGAGAGCGATATAACTAAACAAAAACACAGGAAAGCAAAATGGCTAAATTAGATCTTAAAAAAATGAAACAAAAGCTCGTTGAATCAAAACAACGTGGAAAAGGCGGAAAATTCTGGAAGCCGAAAGATGGCAAGCAGGACATCCGAATCGTCCCAACTGAAGATGGGGACCCCTTTAAGAGCTTCCACTTTCACTACAACGTAGGTGAAACCGGCTTCATGTGCCCTAAGCGGAACTTTGGCGACGAATGCCCAGTATGCAACTTCTCATACTCATTGTATCGTGAAGGTGATGACGAATCAGTAAAGATGGCAAAGGATATCTCGGCAAAACAGCGTTTCTTTTCACCAGTGATTGTTCGCGGTGAAGAAGACGGGGGAGTTAAGATTTGGGGCTATTCGAAGACAGTTTATGAGACGCTGTTAGGGCTAATTTTGAATCCTGATTTTGGCGACATCACCGATACCGAGGAGGGAGTCGACTTGACCTTGACCTATGGGAAGCAGGCTGGGGCGCAATATCCATCAACCGATATTACACCACGCCGCAAAAGCAGCCCACTTTGTGGTGATGATTCCGATGATTGCACTGAACTGTTAGACTCTGTGCCTAATTTTGAGGAACTATATGAAAGAGTGTCAACAGAGGAAGTTCAAGCTAAGCTCGATGGACATTTGAGTGTAGAAGAAGATAACGGTGAGTCACCAGTCTTAGAGCCTCCAGCAGACAGCGGAGCTAGTAGTGTTGATGATGCCTTTAAAGATTTAGCCAGCTAGCGAGCTAAATCAAACATTAAAAGGAAAGGGCTTTAAAGCCCTTTCCTTTTTGAGGGAGAGAAATGAAAAAACGTAAAGAAAAAGTAGCACCTGGTAAAATAGATATGTCGGCTCTAAGGAGAATGGCTGATAAAGTAGCCGGCTCCAAGATTTCGACAGATTTAGAAGCCGGCGAGAATTTGGCAGATGTAACTGAATGGATTCCGACCGGCTCAAGCTGGCTGGATGCTGCTATCTGTAGAGGTAAACGGGCAGGCATTCCTGTTGGACGTGTAACTGAACTAGCTGGCTTATCCAGTACTGGTAAAAGTTATATGGCGATCCAGATAGCCAAGAACGCCATCGAGATGGGGATTGTACCGGTTTACGCTGATTTTGAACGAGCTATCAATACAGAATTCTTGGAAGCAGCAGGAATTGACATTTCCAAGATGCAGTTGATGGTTCCCGAAAGTCTTGAAACATTTTTAGAGATAATTGAACAGTTCGTTCAGATTAAAGAGATGAAATTTCTCTTCATATTGGATTCTGTAGCGATGGCTCCGACTAAATCAGATGTTGTCGGCGATATGAACCCCAACTCTAGCGTAGGGGTGAAAGCACGAGTCTTAGCGAAGGCTTTTTCAAAGCTAATCAACCCCTTGAGTGATAATGGGGGCACGGTTTTGCTTTTGAATCAACTAAAGTCAAATATCGACGAGTTATCCAAAGTACAAGGGGGAGCTAAATATGCTAAAATGACCCAGAAATATATTACACCAGGCGGCAAAACACCGGTTTACGCAACCTCACTAAGGATTTGGCTTACAGGTTCGACTTCAAACAAACAAAATGTGTTTGACGATAATGGCTTCAGAGTTGGCTCTTATGTTAAGGCTAGTTTGGTTAAATCTCGTTTTGGGACGCAAGACAGATTTGCTGAATTTAAGATCCTCTGGGGTGACGAGGTGGGGATCCTCAATGAAGAATCACTTCTGCTCGCCATCAAAGGTTCAGAATTTTATGTTGGTGGCTCCTGGAGCAAATTGTTGAATAAGGATGGTTCCGAACTGGCAAAGTGGTCGGGTGATAAACAATTTGTCTCTCTGATGAGGGCAGATCCTAAATTTGCAAAGCGTGTAGATGAAATCGTCGAAGAGGAAATTATTCTCAAGTTTGATAAGAGGCTCGGCAAGGCTGAAGATTTCTTCAATGATGGCGTGGGGGAGGAAGTGCAGTCTGATTGAGCAAAAAAATATAAGAGAGGTGTTGAATGGAGAAGAAATGTAAGAGGTTATTGATTTTAGATGGTCTTAATCAATTTATACGCGGCTATATAGTATCACCAGCGATTTCTGCGAATGGTGATCCGTGTGGGGGCACGCTGACTTTCCTCAGAACTTTGCAGAAGATCATGCGCGAGACTAGCCCTGATGAGATAGTGGTTGCGTGGGATGCCCCGGGCGGTTCTTTAGCTAGAAAAGCTATTGTAGGCGATTACAAGGCTGGCAGGAGCCCTTTACGCCTTAATCGTAATATCAGAGCGTTGAGCGAGCAGGAGGAGGCAGCCAATAAAGACTGGCAACTTCTCAAGCTGTTTGAAATTTTAAATCAGACACCCATTGTGCAACTCCTCATCGAGGGAGTCGAGGCGGATGACTTAATTGCATACACTTGTCAGCATAAGAGATTTGACGATTATGAAAAAATTATAGTTTCAAGCGACAAAGATTTTTATCAATTGTTGAACGAGAGTACAGTGATGCTCCGCCCGATCCAAAAGGAAGTTTTGAGCAAAAAGAGCATATTAGAGAAGTTTGAAATTCATCCTAATAATTTCGCTCTTGCAAGGGCGATGACGGGCGACTCTTCTGATAACCTTCCAGGAGTCCAGGGTTTAGGGCTCCCGACAGTCGCTAAACGCTTTCCGATACTCAAGGAAGAAAGGAGTTATTCTTATGATGACCTTGTCAAGTATATCGAAACACTTGAGAAAAAATATAAAGCCCACGAGGTGCTGGTCGAAAGTAGAGCTATAGTTGAGAAAAATTATAAAATGATGCAACTGAAAGAGCCTCTCGTTGGCAAAGTAGGGTCAGAAAAGGTGGAGGAGGTATTCGAAAACTTCAAACCTGCCTTCAATCAGACTAAATTTGTCTTGGGCATGATCAAAGAGGGGTTCGGGGAGATAAATTTTAACAATATGTTTATTAATTTTTATAAAATGATCAGGGGGTATTCATATGAATGAAAAAAACAGCGATATTTCCCTTGCAAAATTTGGCAAACCTTTCCAGGAGACGCTTGCTCAGCTAATTTTGGACGACTCCATGTTTGCCGATCAGGTCGGTGAAGTTTTAAAGAGTAGTTTTTTCGAACTAAAATATCTACAAGAATTCACAAAACTAATCTATTCTTATAAAGAAGAATTTAGCAGATACCCCAGTCGTGCTACTTTTGAATCAGTTCTACGTTCAGAAATTGAAATCCTAAAACCCACTATTCAAAAGCAGGTGCGTGATTTTTATGCCAGAATTTTATCGAATAAACTGAAGGAAGTGAACGAAGAATATGTCAAGGAAAAATCTATTGACTTTTGCAAGAAACAGACCCTCAAAGAAGCAATGTTAAAGAGCGTCCAGCTGATGGAGAAGTCTTCTTTCGATGAAATTCAGGAAGTGATAGGAAAAGCACTTAAATTGGGGACTGATAATGAGCAGGGCTATGAGTTTATAAAACACTTTGAATCGCGATACGTGCTACGGGCGAGAAATCCGGTATCTACAGGGTGGGAAGTTATTGATGGTTTTATCCAAGGCGGGCTAGGAAAGGGAGAGCTTGGAGTAGTAATTGCCCCAACTGGAAGCGGCAAGAGCATGGCGATGGTTCACCTCGGCGCAGCTGCGCTAAAGGCAGGCAAGAATATTGTACATTACACGCTAGAACTTCAGGATACAGTTGTCGGGAAGAGGTATGATTCTTGTCTTACCGGCTTCCCATTAAACTCCCTGAACGACTTGAAGGATGAAGTTTTTGAACAAATAAAAGAAATCAAGGGGCAGTTACTGATCAAAGAGTATCCCACGAAATCTGCTAGCGTCATGACTATCAGGAGCCACTTGACAAAAGTAATCCAGAGAGGGTTTGAGGTTGATTTAATTATTATTGACTACGGGGATCTCCTAAAGCCTACAAGACATGAGAGAGAAAAGCGCAATGAATTAGAAAGTATCTACGAAGAGATGAGGGGGCTTGCGGGGGAATTTTCTTGCCCTACATGGACCTGTAGCCAGACAAATAGATCTGGTCTCAATGCGGAAGTTGTCACAATGGAATCAATTAGCGAAGCTTTCAACAAGTGCTTTGTAGCCGACTTTATTTTTTCGCTATCTCGCACAGTTGCAGATAAACAATGCGACAGTGGGCGCATCTTTATAGCTAAAAATAGAAATGGTGCGGATGGGATAGTGTGCCCGATTCGGATGGACACGAGCCGGGTGGATATAGAAGTCTTCGAACCATCGGATGATTCCCTAGAAGAAATACAACAAAATGGCGTTAAGAAGCAGAAACTGCGCCTAGATGAAAAATATAAAGCTTATATGGAAGAGAAAAACAAAAAGGAGAAAAAATTATGAAAGGAATGAAGGATTTTTTAAATAAAGGAGCTAAAGTAACGCCGTGGGGAGAAATTGGGTATATCGTCTACAAGAGAACATACGCGCGTCGTCTCAAAGAGGGAGAAGAAGAGACCGAAGAATTTGCAGATACAATTGAAAGAGTGCTAAGGGGATGTGATAAGCAATTAGGAGTAGGTTTCACGAAGAAAGAAGAAGATGAGTTGCGGGATATCTTTTTAGAACTAAAAGGAAGTGTGGCAGGTAGATTTTTATGGCAGTTGGGCACTAAGACAGTCGATAAGCTTGGACTTTTCAGCCTACAAAACTGCTCATTTACAGTAGTAAACCACCCCATCGAGCCTTTCGTGTGGGCAATGGACGCCTTGATGCTGGGGTCGGGCGTCGGGTTCAATATCCAGCGAGAGCATGTTTATCAACTTCCTAAGCTGCCTAAGAAGAAGGTGGTTATTAAGCGCGTAGCTGGCGCAGATGCAGATTTCATCGTCCCTGATACACGTCAAGGGTGGGTTAAATTACTTGGAAAAGTTTTAAAAGCTTATTTTTTATCTGGTAAAGGGTTTAGTTACTCTACGATGTGCGTAAGAGGCGCTGGCACCCCTATTATAGGATTCGGCGGCACTGCTAGCGGACCAGAAATCCTGGTAGCAGGCATCGAAAACATATGTAAGGTGTTACAGGGTAGGAGAGGCAAGCGGGCGCGCCCAATCGATTGTCTTGATGTGATGAATATCATTGGGGAAATCGTTGTAGCAGGTGGAATCCGACGTTCAGCTCAGATTGCTATTGGAGATATGGATGATTTTGAGTTCCTGAATGCTAAACGTTGGGATCTCGGTAACATCCCCAATTGGCGAGCTAACTCTAATAATACCGTGGTGTGTGACGATTTCTCGAAACTACCAGAACAATTTTGGGAAGGATACCGAGGGAACGGTGAACCATATGGCTTGATCAATATAGCAAACGCAAGAAAGACCGGCAGGGCTGGCGAGACACAGTACCTTGACTCAGAGGTAGAAGGGGTTAATCCTTGTGGGGAGCAATTTCTTGCTGATCGAGAAACCTGCTGTTTAGCTGAAATATTCTTGCCTAATATCGGCTCTAAAGAGGAGTTGTTAAGAGTATCTAAATATCTTTATCGGATCAACAAGCATAGTTTGGCACTGAAGTGTCACCAACCATCTACTGAAAAGATTGTCCACGCCAACATGCGTATGGGGATCGGGATAACTGGTTATTGTATGTCTTCCGAGGAGCAGAAAGGATGGCTAAGCGAGACCTACGAGGCGTTAAGGGTTTTTGACGTAGAATATAGTGCTGCAAATAATTTTCCAGTAAGTATAAAACTGACAACGGTCAAGCCTTCTGGAACTTTAAGCTTGCTTGCTGGCGTGACTCCAGGCGGGCACCCAGGATTTTCTGAATTTCACATTCGTAGAGTTAGAATTTCGTCCGACAGTAAATTAATAGATGTTTGTCGTAAGAACGGATACAAAATTGAATATGTGAAGAATTTTGATGGCACCGAAAATCGCACCACCTATGTTGTTGAATTTCCGTGTAAATTACCAAGTCACGCAACGTTCTCAAAAGATATTAGTGCAATACAACAGCTCGAGATCGTAAAAAGACTTCAGGAAGAGTGGTCGGATAACGCAGTTTCGGTTACTGTTTATTATGCTAGGGAAGAATTATCTGAGATTAGAGAGTGGCTAGCAGTGAACTACAATAAGAATATAAAATCTCTGTCGTTTTTGTTGCATAGTGAGCATGGCTTTGTTCAGGCACCGCTCGAGGAAATCACAAAGGAAGAATACGAAAAGATGAGTGCCTCAACTGCTCCCATCACGGACTTACAGATCTCCGAAAATGATATCTCCGGAGACCAAATTGGTTGTGCTGGCGGTCTTTGCCCGATTAAATAATCTTAAACCTTCATGCTTGACGTGAGGATAGAAACGTGTTATAGTAATTTCATCACCACAAGGCAAAAGCCCAAAACTGGAGTAGAGATGAACGATTTAGACAATGATAACACAGAAAAGACCAAAGAAGAACGAATGGTAGAATTTGCTAAAGCTCTGACAGCAATTGATGAAGCAATCCAGCCATATCGTGAACACAAATCTGCGCTCAAAGAACACTACAAGGATGAAAATTGGTTATCCAAAGAAGAGATGACTTTGGTTGCAAAGGCACTTCGCATGCTAAAGAATGACGAGTGTATCGAAGATATTGTAGAGACATTTAATGTCTTGAAAACAAACCATATGTAAGTGGAAACAAACACAACAACAAGCCCTATAGGGCTTGTTGTTGTCGTAACAAGGATAAATAATGGAAATAACCCCAAAAAACAGACGATTATTATTAGAACCAGTCGAGGAGAAGAAGACTGATGGTGCCTTCTATAGTGGCTTACCGGAGGAGTTGGGTTTCGTCTATCAAGTAATATCTATCTCCTCTGATGTTACGGCAGATATAAATATCGGTGAGCGTGTAGTTGTGCCGCCGAACATGATCGAACGCTACACCTTGGGCAAACAGGAAATTTTCTTAGCTCAAGAAAATTATGTAGTGTGTTCCTTCCGAGATAGAAGATAATGATTTTGAAAAAAGAGCGAAGGAGTGAAGATGAAAAATAAAGTAGAAATGATAGGCTATTATGGGAGTGACTTGATCCACGGTCTTTCGGCTTGGACGAGTACTTCGCGTGAACTTTCAGAGGAGAAAAAGGCAAGAGTTAATAAAATGTTGAATAGCCTGGCTAATGATGGGCATCATACTCCCTTCGAGAAGTCAAGTTTACATTTTCTTATTACAACAGATATAGCGACTCATATCCATCTACTTAAACATCGAATCGGGGTTTCGATGAATGCTGAGTCAGCACGATATAAAGAGTTCATCGAGGATAAATTCTATTTACCGGGCGATTGGACTAGCAGTGAGAGAGCAGATTTGGAGGCACATATTCTTGAGTCTTATGCAAAATATCATACTCGTCTAGAAGAGCTGGTTAAAAGAGGGGTTCCGCGTAAGAGGGCAAAGGAGTCCGCAAGATTTTATTTGCCATACGGCATCCAGATAACGAGCGATATAATGTTCAACTGGCGAAGCTTTGCTCACTTCCAGAAGCTAAGAAACAGTTCACATGCTCAACTAGAAATAAGGGAGGTTGCTGCTGCAATGTTGTCGCAGGTCGATTCTCTGGGAGTTTTTAAACTCACGATCGATTCAATGCGACAGGCGGGATTCTTGCCGTAATGAAGAAGACACGCAAATATGAAAAAGTGATCATCGGTAGTACGCTTTCAGCCTTGGCACGTGCATACTACAATGGCGTTCCTATATTAGTGGCGAAAAGACCAGAATATTACTTTTTTGACAAAATAGGGGGAATAGAAACAGCTATCCTCTGGAAAAGATTTGCGTTTTGCCTTTCCATGGCTGGGCTAATGCCTTTTGGCGATAAAATAACAAACGTATATTATGAAGGGGAGAAAATTTCAGTCCTAACGAGTGGTAACGCTAGATATGATGTGCATGCCGATACAATAGTCGAGATAATACCCGAAATAAAGAAGAAGAAAGGTGTAACGGTATTGGAAGTCCTTGATTGGTTTTATGTAATAAAGGGAAGGAAGCACGAACATTATATAATCAGGATAGGTGAAACGAGAGAAGAAGGACTTAAAAAACTATTATTCTATGACGATAGTGAGAAAACCAAGCATAAGAATATGGTTGTAGCGGTATCGTTACTGAGTGAAGGAAAAGATTATAAAGATGATAACACTGAACTAATAACCACGTTTGCAGCTGTTGATGCGATGAAGGCGAAGGGGATACGCGGAATGAAAAATGGGAAGGACGAAAAAGGTCGGCAGAAGTGGTTGCCGGTCAGACTAGAGCACTTGAGGCGCATAAAGCGACCATTGTATATCGATGATGAAGCTTCGCAGCTCCTTGAACTAAAAAGCGGCGCTCCAACGCTAGACTATCGCCTCGCAAAGTTATTTAAAGTTGTGGGAGATCCACTTGAGGGGTGCGAATTATGCCCATAGGAAGAACAACATCACACGCCTTTCACTTAGCGGGAATAGTGCCGGTCGGCGGCGCAAAACTAGATTTTAATATGCCGTGGCACGACTCTATGATGCCCGTCGCAAAGAACTTCCTAGCAGTGGAAAGGGCTGTTGAAGAGTGCGCTCAGGCGGGTTGCGAGACCATTTGGATCATTTGCCACAAAGAGATGCAGCCGCTTCTTAGGCATCGCCTAGGGGACTGGGTGATCGATCCAGCAAGTCTTTGGCGTCATAAATTCATTCGATTTGCCACCGAAGAACAGATAGAAATACCGATTTATTACATTCCGATCCACCCCAAAGACAGAGACAGAAGAGACTGTCTATCTTGGAGTGTATTATATGGAATTCAACGTGCATATCATATCTCAATGTTGTTAAGTAAGTGGGTTGCACCAAGGAAATATTATATTTCTTTTCCATACGGCATCTACCCTGTGAAAGATGTATACTTCAGCCGTAGCAAAATCTCTTCCGATAAAGTCTTCTACCTTTCCCACAAAGGCAAGACAGTTGTAGATGGAAAATTTCTAGGATTCACTATTGATGCGGTCGGCTTTGCTGCTTTCCGACGTGGTTTGCGCGCAAAGGGAACTGGGCAATGGGAAAACGCATTCTGGAGCGAAGAAGATAGAACACTGAAGGGTGATAAGATTCCGCTAGAAAGAAGGTGGTCAGCCCGTCATTTCAGCTTGACAGATGTCTTTGGTTCTGCTATGATAGAGGAAGGTAACATCCTGGAAATTGAAGATTATTATGATCTGTCTAACTGGGAGGGTTATTGTGAGTACATAGGCTCTGACTTTCGTAAGTCAGTAAAAAGACCGCACAATTTTAAATATCACGAATTCAATAAGATCGGGCACGATGAAGATAAAGTCGGGCGTGAAGAAGAGGAAGAAGAATGAGTTTTTTTGAAGAAATGAAAGCACTCTCACAGAGTGTCGATCTTGCGACTGGCGATGAAGAAAGGGAGATTACCGAGGAAGAGAACGAATTTCTCGCTCTCAGTGTCAAGATGATAGGATTGTACATCCGTGATGCCGCTTCGCTCGGTGAAAGAAAAGTGGTTTATGAGTGCATGGACATGCGCAAAAAGCTTTTCACCACCCTACCCCAAAGATTTAAAGATGTCTATGGTCCGCAGTTTATGATCATCGTAGATAATGGTCTTAATCAGCGATTGACTTTTCGATGGGCTGAGTGCAACCGTAATTAAATGCTCGAAACACTTTGTTGGTAAGCGCCTTTTTTGGCACAGGGAAAGAAGTAATGAAAAAAAATAAAGAAAGTGGAGCCATGGGGCAGAGTGAGCAAGTTAAATCAAAAATTAAGTTTGTAGGGTTACATGCCCACTCGGTCTATTCTGTATTTGATGGTCTGGGGTATCCCTCGGAACATATGGATTTTGCATATGCAAACGGATGCGATGCTTTGGCGCTCACAGACCACGGCTCAATGAATGGCTTAGTTGAACAGGTCTTGCATGCTAAAAAAATGAAAGAGGCGGGAAAGGATTTCAAGGCAATATATGGTGTTGAGGCTTACTTCCATCCTGATTTGAAGAGTTGGAAGAGCGAGAAAGAAAAAATTGCGATCGCTAACAAAGCCAAAAAGGGAAGGAAAAAGAAGGATGAGGGAACTTCTGGGCTGTCAATCGAGGATGAGGAGGACACCAAAAAGAAGAACAAGAACATAGTGAATCGCAGGGCACACATGATCTTGTTAGCTCAAAACCAAGAAGGATTGAATAACCTCTTTCAAATTATCTCACAGTCATACACAGAAGATAATTTTTATAGATTCCCGCGCATAGATTACGATCTGTTAGAGAAGCACAGCGAAGGTATAATTGCGACATCGGCATGCCTCGGAGGAGAATATTCACAGGCTTACTGGAGGCATAAGGATGAGGGCGATGAGGCTGTCTTAGACGCAATGCGGGAAACAACTAAGAGAATGGTTACTATCTTCGGCAAGAGATGGTATGCAGAACTGCAATGGAATTCCATTCCAGAGCAGCATGATGTCAACTCTCTAATAATCAAAATCGCCAAAGAATTTGACTTACAGCTGATTTCGACAGCGGACAGTCATTATCCTGACCCAGAATCATGGCGCTCGCGCTTGGTTTACAGAAAATTGGGCTGGATGGGCGGAAAAGATATTAATATCGATGATATTCCGAAGAGTGTGGAGGAAGTTGGTTATGAATTATACCCAAAAAATGGCGATCAAATGTGGTCAGCATATAAAGAGTATTCAAAAGAAGTGGGCGCTGAATATGATGATGAGTTGATCCTGAAATCTATTGAATTGACTCACGAAATAGCTCACAATATTATCGAAAATTTTACACCAGATACAACTATCAGGTTGCCAGATTTTGTTGTGCCAGAAGGTAAAACTGCCGATGAGACATTATCGGAATTGGTTGAAATTGGGCTAAGAAAAGTATTCCGCATCAAGAACAAGAAGGAGAATATATACCGTGTAACCAGGGCATACTCTGAGCGCGTCAAATATGAACTAAGCGTCATCAAAAAGCTTAATTTTGCAAAATACTTCTTGACGATGAATGCAGTCGCAGAGAAGGCGGTCAAAGTCCAGCTGACTGCTCCAGGGCGTGGTTCCGCAGCCGGGAGCATTGTTTCGTATGCACTAGGCATTACTCAAGTTGACCCAATTAAGTATAATCTACAATTTGAACGTTTTCTGCGAGCAGATGCCACTGATATGCCGGACATAGATTTCGATGTCGCAAACCCGGCTGAATTGAAGGATTTATTGATAGAGGATTGGGGTTCCAATAGAGTGGTTCCGATCACTAACTGGAATACCCTACAATTAAAATCTTTACTGAAAGACATTTCAAAGTTATATAATATACCCTTTACCGAAGTTAATGTGGTGACCGGAAAAATGATTGCCGAGGCTACCCCCGCTGCCAAGAAGGCTAACGGTATAAAAGCGGGAATCTATACCCCGACTTTTGATGAAGTGAAAAAGTATAGCGACACATTGCGTGCTTTCTTAGAAGAATACCCGCACGTCGAGCGTTACATCAACTCTCTCCACGGCTCGATTAAGAGCCAGTCTAAGCACGCAGGAGGGTGTGTTATTGGCGAAGAGTTAAATAAATATATGCCGCTAGTTAGCGGAAAAGGAGTTAGACAGACTCCGTGGAGCGAAGGGCAGAATGTCAGGCACTTGGAGCCGATGGGGTTCATTAAGTTTGATATTCTTGGGCTAACAACATTGGAGATGATTAACGGTGCAGTACGTCGCATCCTGAAGAGGCATCTTGATGTGCGCTCGCCTACTTTTAATGATATTCGAAAGTTTTACGACGAAAAATTGCACCCGGATGTTATCGATTTAGGCGATCAAAAAGTCTATGAGGATGTGTTTCATGAAGGTAAATGGGGGGGGATATTCCAATTTACAGGCTCTGGTGCGCAGAATTTTTGCAAAAAAGTAAAGCCAAGAAGTATTATCGATATTTCAGCAGTTACGTCGATTTTTCGTCCAGCTGCGCTATCGATGAATGTAGATAAATTATATGTGGCAGCTAGAGCCGATCCTGCTTCTGTGAAATACTTGCACCCACTTCACAAAGAAGTGACCGAAGAGACATATGGATTTTTAGTCTTCCAAGAACAAATTGCTCTTTTGGCACACAAATTAGGCAAAGGCATAACTTTGAATGACGGTAATGTCTTTAGAAAGGTGCTGACGAAGAAGGGAACTGGCAAAGCAGATAAGGTTTTGGCTGAGATAAAGCCTAAATTTCTGGAAGGGTGTATTGAAAAGGGCATCTCAAGGAAGGATGCAACTGAACTATATCGTAGTTGTGAACTATGGGCGGGCTATGGCTTCAATGCATCCCATGCAGTCTCATATTCGATAGTGAGCTTCCAGTGTGCATGGCTCTTAGCATATTATCCAGCAGAATGGCTGGCGGCATTTTTGGATGCCCAGGGGGAAACAAAGAAAGAAGAGGCTAATAATATTGTTAAAAAATTAGGGTTCTCTATAAGGGAGGTCGAAATAAATAAATCTGGCGCAGAGTGGGGAATCGATGGCGAAACGCTCATCCAGCCGCTTAATGCGATAAAGGGCGTTGGAAGTACTGCCATCAGGGAAATAATAAATTATCGCCCCTTTAACGATGTCGAATCACTCCTCTTTCATGAGAGAGTATCATACGCCAAGCTGAACAAAAAGAATCTCGATGTCTTGTGTCGATCAGGCGCGCTTGCTAGTCTTATAGATGATCGTTTCACAGGAGCTAAACATTTTTGGTCTTGTGTTGCTGTGGACAGACCGCGCAATAGAGAACAACTCGAAGCAAATATAAAGCTGTATGCCCCGGAGGGAGAGTTCTCTCGAGAAGAAAAGATCTTAAACCAGATTCAATTGACGGGAGAATATCCAATCGGAATGGTGTTGGGAAAAACCACCAAAGAACGATTAAAAGAACACAGGGTACCGCCTCTCGCACTCTATGACCCGGCAATAGAGGTAGCCTGGTTTATCCCCAAGGCTATCACAATCAAAAAGACGGCTAAAGGAAATGATTACGCTATCCTAGAAGTAATCGATGATACAAACACAGTTACAAAGATTAAGTGTTGGGGGTATGACAAAGAGAAAGATTTGGTGAGACTGAATCGTCCTTATATGGCAAAGCTAGACTATAGCGAGCAATGGGGATTCAGTACACGCTCTATTAGGCTTAATTTAAAGCTTTTAGGGTAGGATAAGTGAAGTACACCCAGTGAGAAGCCGTTAAGGCTTCAAGGAGAAGAGATGATTGAGTTTAAATTAGAGGACGACGGGACTACAAAGATAACCGTAGACACCCAAGAATGGAATACAAAGTGTACCAGCTTCAGACTGACGGTAGACTCGGAGATAGAAATAATCGAAAGAGAAGAAGAAAAAGGAGGTTCGTGATGATTCTTAGATTTGCAAAGGTCCACAACAATGCGCATATGCCCATCAGAGCTAACCCTAGCGACGCCGGAGCTGATATCTTTTTCTGCCCAGATGTAGGTAGCGGAGAGATGGATCCGCTAAAGAATATGCTCAAGGGAACAATAGTAATCCAGCCTGGTCGAAATTCTAAACTGAGAACAGGGCTGAAGTTTGAGATACCACACGGTTACATGCTTGAGGTGAAAAATAGGTCGAGTATGTCAAGTAAGAAGGATTTGATCGTAGGCGGCGGCGTTGTTGATTCCGGATATGCTGGGGAGATTTCAGTGATCATGCATAATATCTCTAATTCTCCTCAGATGATCAGTCCAGGAGATAAAATAGCACAACTAGTCCTGATACCGGTTATCCACTTCGACTCAGCTCTGATTGACGAGTGTGAGCTATATGACCGACAACTTACAATTAGTCGCCGTGGGAATGATGGCTTTGGCAGCACGGGGGAAAAATGATCAAAGAGACGACTGGACTGATGTTCTCGAGTGAAAGTGATGAGTGGGATACCCCTCAGAAGTTTTATGATATGTTAGATAAGAATTAGACCCGTGTGCCTCGAAAACTAGTGCAAAATGTAGACACTATTTCACAGAAAGTGATGACGGTTTAACGAAAGACTGGGGAGGGCATACAGTTTTTGTCAACCCGCCCTATTCGGATAACAAAAGGTGGGTCGAAAAATGCTTCCATGAGGGACTGAAAGAGAATACTAAGGTTATTCTTTTAATTCCTAGCCGCACAGATACACGATACTTTCATGATTTTATAATGCAGGCTTCAAAGATTTACTTTGTTAAAGGTAGGCTGAAGTTTGGCAGTCAAAAGAATAGTGCACCATTTCCTTCACTAGTTGTTGAATTTGATGGGAAAAGAACTGGCGAATTAACCTGCGAAAAGTTGGAGAGAGAATGAAAAAAATTAGAGGTCCAATGTTGAATAATAGGAAGACAGCCGAGAAAGATATGAAGCAAAAAATGAGGTTGTTTGATGAACTAGGGGACGAGTGTCTTACGTGCCTTAAAATTTTTGACAAAACAGATATTAAGGAGGTTAGCACGTGGCGCGTTGTCGTGAACGGGGAAAAGGTCTCTACGTACTGCCCCGATTGCTGGGAGAAGGCTATAGAGACCATCAAAGACTTCAAGGAGAGAGTGGGAGATGGTAAGCCGTTACGGAACGATTAAAGGGATGATGCATTTTTATGCTAATGACAGGGCGGTTTTAGTGGAAACTACAGACGGGGAAATAGCACGGCTTACAATAAAGCTGCGCCATGAAAGATTATCCAGAGCTGAATTTTTTAGGGCAATCATACGTGGGTACCTAGAACAAGATCCACTCATAGAAGAATTCATGTTGGCGCATAGGAAAACTAAAAAAAACAAAAGCAACCGATTGGAGGATATAATGATCAAGGAAAAAGAAGAAGAGGAGAAGATCTCAAGACTTTTTGCGCTAGACCAGGACGACATTGAGGATATTTACGATTTCCTTGAAGAAGAAAGCGACCTATGAAAAAGTGTTCAAAAATTTGTAAAGAAAAGGAGGTAGATTGCCCGATAAGTGATTGTAAATTTTGGGTCAACTACAAGGGTGACAACAATTGCTCTTTGATAGCAATAGAGGAACTAGGGGAAATGGGACTGGTAGAGGTAGCTAAACGTATAGGGGTTAGTCACGTCAGGATTCAACAGATCCAAAATAGCGCCTTGGTAAAATTGAGCATACGTTGTAATAAAGAAGAATTGATGTGTATTTTGCCAGAGTAAAATCCTAATTAAGGCATTAAGAAACGAAGGGGTAAAATAAATGGAAAACATCACAGTTCTTGGACTATTTGTCGTCATATTACTAGCTGCAATAAAAGAAATATTCGGTTGGCTTAGACAGAAGAATCTACAAAATTCAGAAACAAGACTGAAAGCGGTCGAGAAGAGCGTCAACGACATTAAAAGTGCTAACACTAAAATGAAGGATGATATTTTTGAACCAATGCTGAAGAAGTTGGACATTTTATATGATTGGCATGACTTATCGGATCAGGATGGCGTGAAGATCTGGTATGTCAAAAAGTCCCTCGAGGAAACAATGAGGGATACCTCAAAAGCAATGATAATAATTGCAAAAAATTCAGAATTGCAAACAAGGCTCCTAGAAGAAATCAGTAGTGAGCAAAAGATCTTCAGAAGTGAGCAGGCAACAGTGATAGGGTTGGTGAGCCATACAGGCGAAAAACAACGATAAGGCGACTTTTTAGGATCTAAAAAACTATTTAACCTAGATTTCTTTACTGAGGAGTATTAAAATGAGAAAAAAAATAATTAAAGAGAGCGCAGTGCGACAATTCATGAAATTGGCAGGCACTAAGTCGCTAACCGATGACTTTGTTAAGAAAACTATCATCAAAGAAAGAAACTCCGAAAGGCACCGTGAAGCAGGAAAGCCTGTCGCAGAGAATTTTGGCGAAGAAGAACAAGAGGAAGAGGAATTTGAGTCAGGTGGAGAGTTTGGGAGCGAAGCCCCTATGGGTGATGAAGCCCCTATGGTTGATGAAGTTCCTATGGATGATGAAGTTCCTATGGATGATGAAGTTCCTATGGATGATGGAGCAGAGGCGGGTGGAGGTCACGAAGAAGAGTTATTTAGAAAGGTAATCTCAGCCGTAGCGACTGCATTAGAGATTCCGGTGGCTTTTGATGGAGAGGAAGCACCAATGGGTGATGAAGTTCCTATGGATGATGAAGTTCCTATGGATGATGAAGTTCCTATGGACGATGAAGTTCCTATGGATGCTGAAGTTCCTATGGATGCTGAAGTTCCTATGGATGCTGAAGTTCCTATGGATGATGAAGACGAATTTGAGGGTATTGCTACTGAGGCACTAGTAAGCGAATTAGAAAAGCGTGGTGCAATTGCCCTCGAAGAAGAAGAAGGGGTGACCTCAGATGATGTTGCACTCCAGGAGGCTATTACTAACATCACGAAAAGAGTGGCTAAAAAACTGCTAAAAACAAAAGCAAAGACAAAGAAATAGTTCTCATAAAGAGGGGAAGAAATCGAAGAAGAGCCCGCAAGGGCTCTTTCTTTATTGACAGCAAACGAAAATGATGGTATAGTAATTGATGAGAGGTGAAGAAATGAAGATAAATGCAAAAGCTTGGTTGATTAAGGATGAAGCTGACAAAAGCAAATGTTTATATAGGATGCAGGTGAACGGCATGGCTACTGCCAGCCAAGCCCGCCTAGTATCACTTGAACTCATGGATTGGAGAGCAGCCGGTAATGGATACAACCCTAACACAGGAGAGATGATTTTACTTTTCCTACGTGATTTTACTAATACACGTGAGTGGAAAAAGTGGGCAAAAACTTTTGACAAATTTAAGCTCGAAGAACTTGATGCCGATGGCAATACAAAAAAGCTTAAAACCGGGCTAAACAGAAAAGTGAAAAAAGTCTCGAACATTAAAGGCAAAAAGAAAAAAACTACAAGTAGTATGAAGGGTTGCAAAGAGAAGGTAAGAAAAGAGGGTGTGCGCAAGTGTGGCTCCTGCGGTAGGAGTGGGCATAATCGCGCAACATGCCCGATGAAAACTAATAACTAAAGGAACATAAATGTCGAAAAAAGAAAAAAAAGAAGCATCAAAAGAATTTTTAGCTAAAAATAAAGATTTCCGCGCCGTAGGGATTTATGGCGTCATTGACGAAGAGAAATCCGAAGAAGCTCTGTTTAGTTTGTTATCGTTGCACGAAACTCGCTTCAAGCAAGTCGCAAGAGAACTGACCGAAGAAGAGAGAGAAATCCTAGAAAAAGATAACGAAGCCGAGATTTTCCTCGACTTTGTCGATATTTTACAGCCAATTGAGCTAGTGATCAACACGACGGGCGGCTCCGCTTCTGATATGTTTGCTCTTTACGATGTCATGACGATGATCAAGGAAGATTGTGATATCAACACAATGGGGGTGGGCAATATAATGTCCGCTGGCGTGCTGTTGATGGCAGCTGGCACAAAAGGCAATCGCAGGATTGGCAAGAACTGTAGAGTGATGATTCATTCAGTACAGGCTGGCATGCAGGGCGCTTCCCATGAGGTAAAAAATGAGCTAGAAGAAATTATGCTCACTGAAGAAAGATATTTTGCAGCTCTGGCACACGAGACGAAAATGACCATTGAAACCCTAGCCAAGATGTTAGAAGCAAAAGTGAACGTCTATTTGTCTGCTGAAGAGGCTATCGAATATGGTATTGCGGACATTCTATTATAGGAGGGAGTATGCTAAAGTGGATTAAAAACCTCTTCAGGGAAACATTAGAGGCTGATGAGGGAGATCTAACTGTAAATACCAATGAGTTCACCACAACGCTTGCAAGGCATGAGAAGAAAAATTATATTGTTTGTAACGAAGAAGAAGTAGAAATAATGTGGGACAAGGTCATTAGGTTTGATGATGGGGGACCAGGATATAAGACAACCAATTACTATCGCAGGAACCATCGGACTCCAAAGATGTTTGTCGTTCATTGGGATGCCTGCCTCAACACGAAGCAGATGATCAAGGTGACTAAAGAAAGGGGCTTATCAGTGCACTTCGGAATCGACAATGATGGCACCATTTATCAACTTTTAGATACCAAAGATATCGCTTGGCATGCTGCCGGAATAAATACACAATCCATTGGTGTCGAGATCTCTAATCCTGTTCTGCTTCGATATAATAAGAGAAACAGGGAGCGCGGTGAAGAAGAACGAGAAGTTATTTATGGAGATAAGATTCACAATAAATTGATAAAGCCTTACCTTGGATTTTACCCAGTGCAAATTGAAGCTCTCAAGAGGCTGACCGAGGCTCTAAGCACGACTGGCATAAAAATGCAAGCTCCGCTGGACGAGGAAGGGCGGCTGCGGAGAGGGGTCGACAAAAGGGTAGCCAATGGAACATTCGAAGGCGTAGTTGGGCATTACCACCTGACAACAAACAAAAGAGATCCTGGCAACTTGCCGCTGGACAAAATTGTGAGAGAGGTGCAAAAATAATATTATCAATTATCTAAAATAGAAAGGGATTTCTAAGAAAGAGGTGTAAAATAGTATCCCGCAATCGTAACCTTGATGATGCCTTACGTGTCATTAAGGGGTTAAAATATAAAACAGTAGTGAAAGGAAATATAGTAAAGGTTTTGGTTCCAGAAGTCGAACGCTGTGAAACGATGACAAAAATGAGAACAATCTTTGAAGATAAAGGCTATGCCCACGATCCGACAAGAGGCAGTTCTTTAGGGCAGCTCAAGAAGAAAGACAGGAACGGTATTTCGATACTAGTAATTAAACCTGATAGTAGTACCGGGAGGGCAGCCTCCATTGGGGCTGAATATGAGATGTCTATGGCACAGGAAATTCGACAAAAATACGCTCATCACAAGTTAGTAGTTAAGACCGCCGGGTTTGAGCACGGTTCAGATTTACAGATTATCAGCCCTAACGGTAAAAAAATGAACATAGAACTCAAAACAACATGTAGTGCAGATTACGGTCAGTTTTCTCTAGGATACGACATTACCAGAGGTAAATGGGAACCTCTTTTGACAAAAGGGTACCTGAAGAACGCGAAGTTGTTCGCTGATATATTCGATTCTTTATCTCCCCAGCTTAACTCGAAAGGCACCTTCGAACACCCGCTCAGCGAGGTGTTTCAAGTAAAGAATAATTTAATAGTTGGGCTAAGAGCACACAACGGTACGGGCTCTACGAAGGATCGCCTCTCTGAAAGGTGGTTCGGGGAAAGAAAAGAACTCAAAAAGTCACTTGACTTTAAGAAAGCCGCATGCTATTATCAGGACAAGGGCGAACACTTAATTCAGATAAGAGGCAGGGGTGTGTTTTTGTTGAAAGAATGCGGACTTGAGGGATTTCCGCTTTTCTTTGAGGAGGGTACCTCGTCGTATGTCAGGTTCAGGATCAAGCCAGCGATGGGACGAAATGGAGCGCATAGGTTCGTTGTGGCGATTAAATTATCTATTCGCGAATCAGAGAAAGACCTTGACAGGGAAGCTGATCTAAAAGAGGTTATTGAATTTTTAATAAAACCATAAACAGGGCGCAAGCCCCTAGGGAATGAAGGGAAGTATGAAGTATTTTTTAGATAAATCGGAACTCACTAGTAAAATAGTGAGTGGTATAAACAAGTTAGCTGACAATGTTGCGGCAACGATGGGACCGTGCGGCAGGAACGTAATCTTGCAACAACACGGAAAGAACCCTATCATAACTAAGGACGGGGTAACTGTTAGTAGATTCGTTGAACTCGATGATTGCTTCGAGAATGCGTGTGTGGCGGCGGTGAAGCAAGCCGCTGAGGAGACTAATACGCACGCCGGAGATGGGACAACCACTTCAATCGTTTTGGCACGCGCCTTGTTCACGGCGGCACAGCCATACCTAGCCGCCGGAGCTGCGCCGGTAGAGTTAAAGCGGGGCATGGATGAGGCTTTGGCTGCCCTAGTGAGTGCTTTGAGACAATCTGCCAAGCCTATTAGTAAGTTAGAAGAATTAAGGCAAATAGCTACAATTTCAGCCAACAATGACGAACTTATTGGTGGTGTCATCGCCGAGGCGATTGATGTAGTGGGAAAGGATGGTGCCATCCTTGTTAAAGAAGGGCGTCAAGTAAAAACAGAGCTTAGCTTCTTGGAGGGATTTACATTTCGAAGTGGCTTAGCCGCATCTATTTTCGCTGATAATGAGCGTACAGGGAGTCTGAAGTATGAGAAACCGCTTCTGCTAGTTACAGATGAAAAGCTCACACTTGTCGCGACATTAATGCCGGCGTTAGAGATCGCAGCAAGAGAAAAGCGCCCATTGGTAATTATTGCTGAAGATATTGCTGAGCAGGCTCTCGCAAGTTTGATCGTCAATTCCACAAAGGGAATTTTAAAAGTTGTTGCTATTAAGGCTCCCGCTTTTGGTTCGGAGCGTCAGGCTTGCTTAGAGGATCTTGCGTGCGCAGTCGGAGCAACTTTCATGACTCGCACGACGGATAATGATATTGGGCAGATTAAATTAAGTGACTTCGGTACTTGTGAGACAATTGAATCGAATAAGTTTATGACAACGATTATTGGCGGTGCATTTGAACCTGAAGAGCTTTCAGTACGCATCGATAGCTTGAAAAGTGATATCAGGCAAACAGATGATCTGCATAAGTGTGAAAAGTTGCAGGAACGTATAACAAGGTTAGCGTCTGGTGTGGCTTTGATACATGTTGGTGGTAATACTGAGATCGAAATGATCGAAACCAAACACAGAATAGAAGACGCGCTTGCGGCAGTCTTATCGGCACAAGAAGAAGGTATTGTCGCTGGTGGTGGTGTGGCGTTACTCAATGCCAGGAAGGCTCTGGTGGGGTTACAGACAAGCCCTATCAGGCAACATGGTGTAGCGATAGTTCAAAAGGCATGCGAGGCACCATTGAGGCAAATGGTCGCCAATGCAGACGGTAAGCCTGATTTAATTGTAGAAAAGATCGTCAACAGCCGTAGTGCGGAAAAGGGCTTTAATATTGTGACTGGCAAATTTGTGGACATGCTTGAAGATGGCATCATTGACCCGGTTAAAGTGACACGTATTGCGTTACAGAATGCAATCTCGGTCATAGGTACCCTCATAACTACATCTCATGCAATAGTGGAGGAAACCAGTGCATGAGTTAGCCAAGCGCGCCGAGGTCTACTTGACCTGTGCATCACGACAGACAAAATGGGGCAATATCTTATACAGTGACGGAGAATGATTATGGTCGAAGAAGAAAGAACAACAAGGGAAGAAGGCTCTAAATTTTTACAGATTACGCACGCCTATTTGCGTACCGATATTCCGAGTGTTAAGCGAGAAGTAATAGCTCGGGCGATCGAACAACTGACAGAGGTAATAGGTATTTTGAAGGACGGTGCTGCAAGCGAGGGTGATATTGCCATAGCAATGGACCTTTTAGCGTTGGCTGACAGGCAGCTTTTAGAGATCAAAACATTGAACAGCCTGAATAATAACGAGGTAAATGATGCTTTTAATAGTTAAAGAAATATACGAACATGATGGAGTGATAAAAAGTAGAGAACGTCACCTAAACCCGGATAGCATAGATGAAATGGTAGTTCATCGGTTTGGGGCGATAATCGCAGAGACTGGTGGCAGTAAGAATTACACAAAGGTTACTACTAACAAGCGTGAAACTTTTATCATTGAAGGGCTACCAAGGGAAATATTACGTGACGTTTTAAAGGTGAGTAAAAGCCTGCTTAAAGGCTAAGAGAGGAGGGCGAAATGCAGGATTTTAAATGTGAATTGACTCTTATAACGGAATCAAATTACAGTAATAGCAAGAACCTGAGAAGCGGAAGGTATTCACAAAGTAGCTATACTTTTGCTGGGTTTGGTTCTAGCAAGTGGGTTGTCTTGGTTTATTTAAAGGTAGATTATAACAAGTATTATAGCGAAGGTTTTAGCGAGAGTGAATTACTAGATGCTTGTACTGAATTTTTATCACGACCACCACCACGAAAAAAATACCAGAAACGGAAGCCCCGCTCGAAGTACGGCACCCTAAAACCCGTCCCTTCTAAATGGAAGGACGGTTACGCAGTGAGAGAAAAGGTCGGGACTCGAGATGTGCTCATAGCAGAACTTATAATCGATGAGCGCCGAAACAAAAACTTTTGGAATGAAGGTCTTGTCACACAAGATGTAAGCAGCTTGAAGGCTCAAGTCAAACAACATAAGGGGAAGTAATGAGAGAATTTTTTAAGTCTTTAAACGAATTTGTCGAGCGTGGTTCGGATATTTACAGTATTGAGTGCGCATTAGTTGTCAGAATCAGTAACGGAAGAACAAAGGGCGATATCTTATCGGATATACGTGCTCTGGAAGGCGTCACAATTGTGACGCCAGGAGAAAGTACAAAGCAAACTGCTGCCTTGGAGGCATCCCATGTAACGATCAAGATCGATACTAATCCATTGACGAAGAAATCGGTAACTGTCAATCTTTTGCGTATAAAAAAAGAAATTTTGCGCCTCAGTGGTGTTGTTACGTTCAAGTATACTAGTTCGCCATCTATTGTCTAGGGATAAACTTATCGATATTAGGGATATTTAATGATATTATTTTTTTGGTTATTGCTCTTAACAGCAGGCTTAATTATAGTAGAGGTGGTGTTATTTGTGCTCAAATATAAAAAAAGTCCTCCAAGGAACTTAGCGAAGCACGCCTGCGCTTTTGGAGATTGTTGGGTTAGGCGCTGTGCCCACAGCACCACGGGATGCTCGAGACCTTGCAACCTTGGGGAGGCTAGGGCGTTGTCCGCGACATCTCACGCTGGAAGCTCATGTGCTGTTGGCTGTGGGGCGGACAGATGAACTTTTTAAATAACAAGGACGGAGAAGTAATGAAGTTTTTAATGTTGTTTCTGTTTCTAGTAATGCCGCTTGGCTGTAGTTGTAGTGAAGAAGTTTTCAAAGTCTGTCCTATTTCTCAGCCTTGTTATGTTGTTGACGGCGGTCTAATCCTGGGGGAAGATGCCCTGTCGGAGCAAATTTTTCTTGGTAACTGCCACCTCGGGGAGACTAGATGTGATGATGATTTTAGGGTGTTCTGCTATGATTACGTCGTAGCCGCCCCAGAGATTTGCGATGGGCAGGACAACGATTGCAATGGCGAAGTAGACAATGGCTTTGACGAAGATCGCGATGGCTTCACCGTATGTGGCGGCGATTGTGACGACGGAGATATAGAGATCAATCCTCTATCGAACGAGAGGTGTAATGGTGTAGACGACAACTGCGATGGGGTTATACCAGCATCTGAATTAACAGATAACGATAAAGATGGCGTCATGAAATGCAATGATTGTAACGACTTCAACCCTCAGCAGTCACTAGTGGCACCTGAAGTGTGTGACGGCAGAGACAACAATTGTAATGGTCAGATCGATGAGGACATCGCAGATAATGGAAAGTTATGCAATCTGTGGGAGATGGGAACTTGTACCGCCGGGATCAATTATTGTATCAATGGTGAAATGTATTGCTTTGGGGCTATTATTCCGGTGCCGGAAGCTTGCGACGGGCTCGATAATGATTGTAATGGTGCAATAGATGATGGACTAGTAAAGGAGTGCAGTACGGCATGTGGCATAGGCGTTGAGTATTGCTCCAACGGCGGGTGGAGTGGGTGCACCGCACCGACCCCATCATTAGAAATTTGCGACGGCTTAGACAATGACTGCGACGGAGAGGTGGACGAGGGCTGCCTGTGCTTTGCGGGAGACTTCAGGATATGTACAGGAGATACTATCGACAGGGTATCAGGGGATTACCTGGGGTGCGGCACTGGTATAGAAGAGTGTAACTCAGATGGAGAATGGGGTGATTGTTTGTACGTCGGAAACAGTCAAGAAATCTGCAACAATTATGATGATGATTGTGATGGGAATATTGATAACATAGAGAGGAGTTGTGGAAGTGGCGAATCGTTTGGGTTGTGTCGGCTTGGTTCGCAAGTATGCGAGGTAGGGCTGTGGTCCGATTGTATCGGAGCAATAGAACCGTCGGAAGAGGTGTGTGATGGTATTGATAATGATTGCGATGGTGAAATTGACGAGGGCTTAAATCTTCACGAGAAAGTGGATATGGTTTTTGCAATCGATGGCTCGAACTCTATGTGCGATTATGTCGTAGCAATCGCGCAAGGACTAGGTGCCTATGTTGATGATCTGAGGCGTTCAGATCATAAATTTTCATTAGTTATTTTTCCTTATATCATTGATCAGAATGGACCTAACACACCATACACTTTGATAACAAACATTGTTGGCGTTGATGAGTTTCTCTTGAGCCTTAACTCTGTTGTGTGCGAGTATCCCCCAGAGGAGCCAAGCTATGATGTTATCCATGATTTATCGCTTGAAACCAACCCTCTTGGCATTGAATGGAGGGGCGATGCATATCCATATCTGGTCTTGATGACAGATGAAGCTCCACAGACATGGGTCGGCAATGACGAGGATGATGTTGCCATAAGCACCGCGAGGTGTATGGTCGGAGAATGTGTTGCTGGTGATAGATTTGAGCTTTTTGTTTTTACTCATCCTAATTTTTTCGGGATGTGGGATCAACCAACTTTTTTTGAACCAAGAAGGCTGATCCCCCTAGAACCGCCAAACCCATTCGAGTACACGAGAAAACTAAAGGATGTTTTTACAGATATATGTCTTAGATAGGGGGACAAATAAAATGGCTACAAGAGAGATAATTTTAGCATTACTCCTGAGCACAAACTCGGCGAATAATGATTCCTGCTATCTGAAGACAAGCATGGATTACGATATTAATTATGATGAACCTGTCGAAATATATTTCAAAGGGGAACGACGATTTATAAACATCACTACGATTCCATTCAGGCGGAAGGATGGTGGTTTCTTTAAGCTGGAAAAGACCGCTGCTATACAGTTCGTCAAATTAGCCAAAAAGGCTAAAAAAGCTGGTTTCACGCTTCAGGTAAACTCTGCCTTTCGGACTAGCAAGGAACAGCAAGCTCTTCGTAGAAAATTGGGGGCGATCGCTGCCGTAGCTGGGAAGAGTGCGCACCAGTTAGGCTTAGCAATTGACTTATCTGGCACAACTTTAATAATACCAAACGGAAAGATAAATAAAAAATTCTATTCAAACAGATATTGCAAAAAAGTAAAAGGTGGAGTTAGGTGCCCAACAAGGCTATCGTGGTGGCTTCAGAGTAATGCCCCTCTTTACGGCTTCTTCAATAACGTTCCCAATGAGCCGTGGCATTATGCCTTTAAGTTAATGTGACATTTAGACCCTTTCAGGCACTATTTAGAACACACAGAGTCGGAGGGGTCTAAATGTCACATTTAAGAGAGATACGAGAAGAGATAAGAAAGGCGTTATTTTCAGAAAGAGTTAGGAGTTACCGTGGCTTAGAAAATATACATCTTTTGGAGGCTGAGGAGCCAACTAAGAGAGAAAGAAGGGTGACACCTGATAATGAAACCACTAAAAGATACATTAACCAAGATAATGATGAAACGTCTATAATCAATAAAGATGCCATCGTTGATAAATCGAGACGCCCTATTGAGACTGGTGACAAACAGCTTGATATCGCATCCGACAAACAAGGAAAATATTTAGTAAATGGTCAAGCAACTGACGAGGGACTTGCTGCCTTGAAGATGCATACTATATGGAATAACAATCTCACCCAATTGATGAATTTTAGCAAGGGGAAAGAATTATCCGTAAAGATCTCGCAAAGGCTGCAAGAGAAGTCCGGACTACCATCAAAGCAGATGCTCCCCATCATAATGGCGGTTATGAAAGCCACCTTGGAGCAGCTTGATGAGGAAGTAAGTGATGAAGTAGAGGAATCTATGTCGGGTGTTCTGGATATTACTCGCTCATGAGGGAAAGGTGTAAATGTAGGATATGTTTAGCAATAAAGAGATTAAATGGAACAGAGAAGTAAATTCGCCCCTCGCTTGAGGGGTTTCTTTTTTATATATTGACAGAAACACAAAACTCTGTTATTATCGGCTATGAACGAAAAAGAAACGCTAGCTGCGAAAAATAATTTTAAGATCGGTGAACTCGTTTCAGTTGAGATTTCACAAGATATCGAGATCTTGTTCCCGTTTCTAATGGAAGATTTAGGTATAATTATTTCGACAGATGGATGTAAATGCACCTGCTTTTTTCAAAAATACAATAAAGCGTTCACGTTAGACTACTTTTATCTAAGGAAGCTTTGGGGAGTAAATGAGTGATGAATATCTTTGTTATTGGTGAATTGGTTAAATTTGTTGAAAATGGATGGACTTGTGATCTTGGGGTAGTAACTGGACTTAGTCCCAATACAATTACCGTGCATTGGCAATCTTTAAAGATAGAAAAAGAATATAAAAGCGGATCTGGCTGTCCGGTGAGAAAAATAAGGAAGTATAATGTTAAAAATGGGTAGTCTAGTTGATTATAAGTTCGAAAAAAATAAAATGAAGTACGATAGATATAAGCAGAGTGAGGAAGATTATGTGCATGGCTTGGGCTGTATCGTCGGAGGTCCTTTCGAACTCCCACACGCCAAGCTAATTGCATATGAAGTTTTTTTTCAGAAAAATAAGCGTTCTTGTAGAATACCCGAACGTCTTTTAGCTTTGGTGAAATGATGAACAAGAAGATGTTTTCAATGGTTGTGTATGTGATGATAGCAATAGGCGGTTGCAGTGCAACCGCCCCATGCGCGAATGAATTTGGTAGAAGCGGCTTCGAGAGCCTGAGCTTAGGGGTGTGTCTAATAGGAATGAACGAAGCAGAGACACTTTATACAGAAAGAGTATTGAAACTTATGGGAGGCGATTACGACGATCTTACTATTGAGTTCCTTACCTCGGCGGGGGTAACAGAACAATACAACACAAAATACTCTGTTGACATTTCTTGTGTTGCAGGC